>Ga0209118_1000009_pt1 | contig 198864 bp, 188 predicted proteins | sample BlaSpr_A8_Ref_M1_FD_187988 | JGI IMG/M metagenome (GOLD analysis project Ga0209118, IMG submission 187988) | Forest soil microbial communities from Thunder Bay, Ontario, Canada - Black Spruce, Ontario site 2_A8_Ref_M1 (SPAdes) (version 2) | ecosystem: Environmental > Terrestrial > Soil >... | reverse complement strand
ATATCCAGAGCGCCGATGGGCGCGCTGAGGAGATCGAATACCGCCGTCTGGTTCTTGATGTTGTTGTTGCCATGCCCCGGCACGAAATTGCCGATATAGCTGCCGAAGGTGATCTTGAAATTCGTGTCGTCGCCGATCATCGCGTCGGTCTACGGCCTTGCCGGCAACGCGTCATCGGTGACCTACGGTTCGTTCTCGTACAGCCATACAAGCTCGCTGTTCGACGTCGTCGGCGGCAGCAACGGCAGTTGCGGCACGTACCTGTGCAACGCGGTCGCCGGCTATGACGGCCCGACCGGCAACGGGTCGCCCAGCGGCTCAGGCGCCTTCTAGCCGGCAACGTTGCAGCGCGTAGCGCTCGCGCGGGTCTTGGGGCTGGGCGACCTCTCGGTCCTGTCGTCCGCCAGCATGGCGCCCGCCTACTCGATAGCGGCGACCTTCGGTCTGATGGTCGCCGCGTCCGGTTTCGGGGCCCCGCTCGCGCTGGTCGTGCTCGCCATCCCCGCTGCCTTCATCGCGATCGCCTTCCATCGCCTGTGCGAAGAGCAACCCGAGGCCGGCTCGACCTACGCCTGGACGCGCATCGCTTTCGGCGCGCGCTTCGCTCTTTTCGCCGGCTGGATCGTCGTGCTGTCGTACTTCGTGGCAAGCGTTGCGTCGGTCGTGCCAGCCGGCATCTACAGCTTGAGCCTGCTCTGGCCTGGAGCGGCTGCCGATACGCACGCGGTCGCGCTGGTCGGCGGCGTGTGGGTCATCGGAGCGGGCGTGCTGCTGATGACCGGCATGCGCCCGACCGCCAACACGACCGCGCTGTTCCTGTCGCTCGAATTCGCCGCCTTGCTGTTCTTCGCGATCCTGGCGTTCACGCATCCGGCGGCTGCGCAGTCGCTGCAAAGCCCGAAGCAACTCTTGGGCCTCGGGTCAGGCGGCTTTGCGGGGTTCCTGTCCGCGATGGTCCTCGCTATTTGGGTCACCGACGGCTGGGAGGTTTCGACCTACACATCGGAAGAGCACACGGGGTCGGATCGCAATCCGGGCCTTGGCGGATTGATCGCCTTGACGGTGACGGTCGGCATGATGGTGCTCTGCTCGATCGCATTCATGCGCGTCGCGCCGGTGCAAGGCATCGCAGACCACGCCACCGACACGCTCGCCTACGTCGCGCTACAGCTCGGCGGCGGCTGGCGCAGCTGGCTCATGGTCCTGACTGTGCTGGCCTCCTCCGGCGCGGCCTTATGGACGACGCAGCTCGGGCTTTCGCGTCTGTTGTTCTCGGCGGCGCGCAACGGCACGCTGCCCGCCTCGCTGGCGACGGTCCATCCGAAATTCGGCACGCCGGTGTGGAGTATCGTCGTGGTGAGCGCCGGCGCGCTTGCGCTCACGCTGCTCATCGCGATCGTTCCGAGTGTCAAGGCGGCGCTGTCCGAAGTCGTGAACGCGTCATCGATCTTGCTCGGCTTAACCTACATCTTCACCGGCGCGGCGTGCGTCTGGTATTTCGCCAAGCGCCGCGTGCCGCTCACCGACGCGACGCGTATCGTCCTGCCGGCGCTCGGCACGCTGGCGGTGACGGCCCTGCTCGTGGTGAATTTCCGCAGCCAGTCGTTCGTGGATCAAGTCATCGCGCTGATCTGCGTCGTGGTGGGGATCATCATCGCGGCGCTGGTGGGAAAAAGACCCGGGGCTAAAGCCCCGGCACTACAAAGGGTTTGAACAGAGGGGTTTGAGATGATCGAGTCGCTTACGCTGGCGTTCTTGATTGCGGCGACGCCGCCGCCGAACACGGATTCGTGGCAAGGCGTCTGGCCGGAAGAAGCATTTTCGGACGTGGTCGCCGCGAGCGGTCAGCCGCTGCTGACGCGCCAACTGCCCGACGGCTCGGTGCTGACGTGGAACCGCGCTCCGAACCGCGACGCGTACATGATCATCAGCACGCGCTCGGGCATCGTTCAGGATATCAGCGCCGTCGCCAATCGCGCCGGCGGTTCACGAGCAGGCCTGACGGATCCGTCCGGGGTCTCCATCGGAAATACGGTGGGCCAGCTCAAGGCCAAACGCGGGGAGCCTTCGGTGCCCGCGGCGGCCGGTGGCTCGGCGGAGTACATCTATAAAGGCGCGCGCGGCACCTGGATCTATGAATTCTCAAAAGGCGTCATCGTCTATATCCGCCTGCTCGACAACAAGCCGCCGCCGGCGGGCCCGGCCACGGGCAAAGATGACCCGCACGACGGCTCGAACATCCAGAAAGCCTACATCATCAACGCGCGCAGCGAAGACGAGGGCGTCCATTTCGAACGCTACTATGCCAACACTATCCCGCCATGCGCCGGAGATTGGAACATCGGAGACCAAGCGCTGTTCTCGAGCGGCGGCAAACAATACGACCGTCTTGACATGACGTGCGCTCTCGACAAGAGCAAGCGCTCCCTGCTCTTCGACATCACGTCCTTCTTCGGGAAATTCTAGCGGGACTAAACGAGCACGTACAGAACCTATCTAGGCTGATTTTTCCGACCCGGAGGCACTCCCATGGCACGCCCGATGACTCTCACCGAGAAGATCCTCGCCGCTCACGCGGGCAAGGCGGATGTCGCGCCCGGCGACATCATCTCGATCGACCTCGACCTCGTCATGGCCAACGAGTTGTCGGCTGCGGTCGCGATCACCGAATTCCGCAAGATCAAGGGCGCGGACAAGGTCTGGGACGCCGACAAGATCGCGCTCGTGCCCAGTCACTTCACGCCGAACAAAGACATCGCCACCGCCACCCTCTCCACCATGATGCGCGATTTCGCCAAGGAGCAGGGCATCCAGCACTACTTCGAAGTCGGGCGCGGCGGCATCGAGCATGTGGTGTTGCCCGAGAACGGCTTCGTCGGTCCGGGCATGACGATCATCGGCGGCGACAGCCATACCACGACCTACGGCGGCCTGGGCGCGTTCGCAACGGGCGTCGGCAGCACGGACATCGCTGCGGCCTTCGCCACCGGCGAGATGTGGGTGCGCGTGCCGCAGACCATCAAATTGATTTTCGAAGGCGGCCTGCGCAAGTACGTGCAGGGCAAAGATCTCATCTTGCAGACCGTCGGCCAGCTGGGCGTGGACGGCGCCATCTACGGTGCGTTGGAGTTCACGGGACCGACCATCAAGGAGCTGCCCATCAGCAGCCGCTTCACCATGGCCAACATGTCGATCGAAGCGGGCGCGAAGAACGGCATCTTCCCTGTTGACGCGGTCGCCGAGGCCTATTGCGCGGCGGTCGGCAAGAAAGACTACACGGTCTATCACGCCGACAAAAACGCCGAGTACGAGCGGACGGTGATGATCGACGTCAGCAAGATCGAGCCGCAAGTCGCGCTGCCGTGGCTGCCGGAGAACACCAGGAACGCTTCGGAGCTCAACGACATCAAGATTCATCAGGCGGTGATCGGGACGTGCACCAACGGGCGCATCGAGGACATGCGCCAGGCCGCTGAGGTGCTCAAGGGGCGCAAGGTGCATCCGGACGTGCGCTGCATCGTCATCCCCGGCAGTCAGAAAGTCTACAAGCAGTGCATCATCGAGGGATTGGCGGAGATCTTCATCGATGCCGGCTGCGTGGTCTCGACGCCCACCTGCGGTCCGTGCGTCGGCGGACACATGGGCGTGCTCAGCGACGGCGAGCGCTGCATCTCGACGACGAACAGAAATTTCCGCGGCCGCATGGGCCACGTGAAGAGCGAAGTGTATCTCACCGGTCCGTACGTCGCGGCATCGTCAGCGATCATGGGCTACATCTGCGGCCCCGAGCAGGTCAGCGAGGCGATCCCCGCCTAAACGCTAGACGCGCATGTCTAAAGTTCTCGACATCACCGTTCCCGAAACCAAGCCCGCCACCGAATGGGTGCGTGGCCGCGCGCTCCAAAAGATGAGCCCGCGAACGGCGCATGCATACGCGCAGACGAAGTTCGTCGTCGCGTTGGACGCTTGGGCTGAGCGTAGCGGTCTCGGCTATGTCGGCAGCGAGTGGGATTTTCGAATCGCCCCGCCTGGCGAGGCCGCGCGGCCCTTGGTACCGGACGTCGCTTTTCTCGCATTCGCGCGACTGTCGCAAGAAGAACAGGACCGCACCGATTTTCCGCGCTGCGCTCCGAACGCGGCGGTTGAAATTCTATCGCCGGGCGATTTGCGTGCGGATGTCGAGCACAAGATCGGCGTGTACCTGGCGGCGGGCTGCGAGGTCGTCGTCGAGGTCGATCTGCGGCGTCGATTCGTCAGAGCGCATGATGTGCACGGCGAAAAGACATGGCACGCGGGTGAGTGGTTCGAGCATCCTGCCCTGCCCGGCTTCCGCCTTCCCGTCGATTCGCTTTTTCGACCGAAACGGTAACGACGGTTTGGCCTGGCTTCACTCTCCGGGCAATGCTGCGTTTTCCGCCGACTGGCCATGGATCAGTCGCACTACACCGGCCGCTACAATCGCGCCGAGCAGCGGACCCAACACGTAACACCACCAGCGGTCGAAAGAAAAGGCGACGATCATCGGGCCTAAGGAGCGGGCCGGGTTCATGGACGCTCCGCTCACCGGACTTGAGAACAGTCCGAGCACGGCGATCGTGAATCCGATCGCGATGGCGGCGTTTTTCCCCACCACTGCCCGCTCATCGGTCGTGGCCAAGATCACGGACACCAAGATGAACGCGAGCACCGCCTCCCACAGCGTCATCCCGAGCGGCGACAGCAGCGTGGGCGCGCTCGCGCCTTTCGCAAGATTTGCGACGGAGAAAAAAGCTGCTAATAGGCCGCCCGCAAGAATCGCGCCGACGAGTTGACTCAGCCAGTACGCAGCCGCCCTTCCCCACGGGAATGAGCCACGCAGCGCAAACGCCAGCGTTACCGCCGGATTGAAATGAGCGCCCGACATCCCGCTGAGCGAATAGATGAGCCCGGTGAGGATGAGTCCGGACGCGAGATATTTTCCGACGTGTCCGATTTGCCCACCGCTGACGACGTCAATGACGTCGCCGCCCGCGGCGACGGTGGTCAGCACGAAGGTGCCAGTGCACTCCGCCAAAAGACAGCGGTGGAGCGGGTGGCGGATTCGCCGTTCCGGCTCCGGGCGGACCGGCTGTTCGACCTCGTTCACGTCCGCGACGTTCGCGGGCTACTCAAGGCGAGCCTCGCGAGGCTGGAGAAGCCTAAGGGCCGGAGGATAAGTCACCGCAATGATACTCAAGGGCACCGCGCACAAATACGGCAAGAACGTCGACACCGACGTCATCATTCCCGGCCGCTATTGCAACCTGATCGACCCGGTGGAACTGGGCAAACACGCCTTGGAAGATCTCGATGCGAACTTCGTCAAGAAGGTGAAGCTCGGCGACCTCATCGTGGCGGATACGAATTTCGGGTGCGGATCCTCGCGCGAAGTGGCGGCGGTGGCGCTCAAAGGAGCGGGAGTCTCCGGCGTGGTCGCCAAATCATTCGCGCGCATTTTTTACCGCAATTGCATCAACACCGGATTGCCGATCTTCGAGTGCCCGGCCGGCGTCGACGGCATCAGCGACGGCGACGCGATTTCGGTCGACGCGGGCAACGGCGTCATCTCCAATGAGACCACCGGCAAGCAGTTCAAGGCCACCCAGTTCCCGCAGTTCATGCAGGATCTCATCGCCAAAGGCGGGCTCTTGCGCTACGCGGAGCAACGCCTTGCAGAAAAGCGCGCGGCCAAGGCCAAGGCCTGATGCCCAAACGCTACACGATCGCCGTCATCCCTGGTGACGGCGTCGGGCCCGAAGTCACGGCTGAAGGGCTCAAGGTCCTGGAGCGCGCCTCCAAGTTATACGACTTCGCGTATCAGACCAAGACATACCCGTTCGGCGCCGATCACTATCTGGCGACTAACGAGTTCATGCCGCCCGGTCAGCTCGACGAGTTCCGAAAAATGGACGCGATCCTGCTCGGCGCGATCGGCGATCCGCGCCTGCCGCCGGGTCTGGTGGAGCGCGGCGTCATCGCCGCCACGCGCTTCGGGTTGGACCTGTACATCAATCTTCGCCCGATCAAGCTGTATGCCGAGCACCTGTGCCCCATCAAAGGCAAGACGCCGGCCGACGTCGACATGGTCGTGGTGCGCGAGAACACCGAGGATCTGTACACCGGCATGGGTGGACATTTCAAGAAGGGCACGCCTGACGAGGTGGTCATCGCCAATCAGATCTTCACCCGCAAGGGTTGCGAGCGCGCGGTGCGCTACGCGTTCGATCTCGCCGTCAAGCGCGCTAAGAAGAAGAAGCTGACGCTCGTCGACAAGGCCAACGCCATCGAAGTGCAGCAGATCTGGCGCCGCACCGTCGAGGAGGTCTCGCCCGATTATCCGGGCATCGAGTACGAGTTCGCCTACATCGACGCCGCGTGCATGTGGATGATCAAGAACCCGGAGTCGTTCGACGTCATGGTGACGCCGAATCTATTCGGCGACATCATCACCGATCTCGGCGCCATGGTGCAGGGTGGCATGGGTGTGGCCGCGTCGGGCAACATCCACCCGGGTAAGGTCTCGCTGTTCGAACCTATCCACGGTTCCGCGCCTAAGTATAAAGGAAAGAACGTGGTGAGTCCCATCGCGGCGATCGGCGCGGTCGGCATGATGCTGGACTACTTAGGCGAGACGGCGGCGGCCAACGCCATCGATGCGACCATCGGCGAGTTGCTGGCCAGCAAGCGCATCGCCTCGCTCGACGCGAGCAGCGGGCTTTCGACGTCGCAGATCGGCGACATGGTATGCGCCGCGCTGGCGCAGCCCGCACGAGTTAAACAACCGACAAAAGTGTAGTGCCGGGGCTTTAGCCCCGGTAGTCCTGGAGAACCAATGAAAAACGGAAAAGCGGAAATCGTGATCGTCAACGGCGCGCGAACGCCGTTCGGCAACTTCGGCGGTGCGCTGCGCGACGTCAGCGCCATCGATCTGGCGGTCGTCGCCTCCAAGGCTGCGATGGAACGCAGCGGCGTCGCGCCCGAGAAGATCGATCAAGTCATCTTCGGCAACGTCATGCAGACCAGCGCCGATGGGATCTACGGCGCGCGCCATGTCGGGTTGAAATCGGGCTGCCGCGTGGACGTGCCGGCGCTGACCGTGAATCGGCTGTGCGGCTCGGGCTTGCAAGCCATCATCAGCGGTGCGCAGCAGCTGCTGCTCGGCGAGGCGACGTACGTGCTCGCGGGCGGCATGGAGAATATGAGCCAAGCGCCCCACCTCATCCGCGGCGCGCGCTGGGGACTTGCGCTCGGTCAAGGGAAGCTGGAAGATTCGCTGTGGGAAGGCTTGACGGACAGCTACAACAACATGCCGATGGCGATCACCGCGGAGAATCTCGCGGAGCGCTACGAGATCACGCGCAAGGAATCCGATGAGTTCAGCCTGCGTTCGCAGCAACGCGCTGCCAAAGCGACGGGAGAGGGGTTCTTCAAGGAAGAGATCGTGCCGGTGGAAGCTCCGGGGCGCAAAGGCCCGGTCGTGGTGGACAAAGATGAAGGCCCGCGCCCGGACGTGACGCTAGAGCAGCTTGCGAAGCTGCCGGCGCGCTTCAAGAAGGACGGCATCGTGACGCCGGGCAGCGCCAGCGGCATCACGGACGGCGCGGCCGCGGTCGTGCTCACTACCGCGCGGCAAGCGGAAAAGGATGGGTTGTCTCCGCTGGGCCGGCTGGTGTCGTGGGGCGTGGTCGGGGTCGATCCCGACATCATGGGCATTGGGCCTGCCTTCGCGATACCGCAGGCGGCGGAGCGCGCGGGGATGTCGATCGATCAACTCGACGTGGTCGAGATCAACGAAGCATTCGCTCCGCAGGTGCTGGCATGCGTGCATGCCCTGCATCTGGACGAGTACAAGCTCAACCCCAACGGCGGGGCCATTTCGCTGGGCCATCCGCTGGGGGCCAGCGGGGCGCGCCTGGCGTATACGCTCCTACACGAATTGCGCCGAAAACATAAGAAGTACGGCGCGGCGAGCGCTTGCATCGGCGGAGGCCAAGGCATAGCAAGTATCGTCGAAGCTTTGTAATTTAATGTAGCAATGTAGTGCCGGGGCTTTAGCCCCGGAATGTGGTATGCCGGACTTTAGTCCGGCTTGTCCATGGGGGATGCCTTAGTGCCGACTTGTCCTTCGTGTCACGCCGAACTCACCGGCTCATCTGCGTTTTGCCCTAACTGCGGAGCGGTGCTCGATCGGCCGAATAGCACTGACGCGGCGAAACCGGCTACACCGCCCGAGCCGATCCAATTCACGATTCAAGCGCAGCCGCCCGGCGCCGCAGCCGCGACGCCGCCACCGAAGCCTCCGCCGCCACCTCCGCCGCCTCCGCCACCGCCCACCCCGCAACCGGAGATTTTGCAGCCGCAGCCGGTGACGTCATCAGTCCAAGCTCCGCCGCCGAAGCCTCCGCCGCCGCCCCCGCCGAAACCGAAACCGCGCCCGGTGCCTCCGCCGGAATTGCCCGAGCACGAAGAGATCGGCGACGTGGGTCTGTACATCGCGCGTCGGCTACTCGCGTTGATCGTCGATCTCGTCGGCGTCACCGCGCTGCTCGCGACGTCTATCCAATTCGCTTTGATACACTTCGGGCATCTCGACGCGCACGCGTGGGTCACGTTCTTCCGGACCATGCTGTTCACCGGAATCGGCCTGTTCGTGTACCTGTGGCTTTCCGAATGGTGGTTCAGCTCGACGCTGGGCAAAGCGCTCTTCGGCCTAGCCGTGCTCAACATGCACGGCGGCCGCGTCGGCGTGGTCGCCTCGCTGCTGCGAAATCTCTTCCTCCCGTTCGATCTGCTGATCGTCGGCTTCGTGCTCGCCGTCGTCACGCACCGCCGGCGGCGCCTGGGCGATCTCATCGCCGGCACCGCTGTGATCAACTCGCGGCTCGGCGCGCTCTCCCCGATCATCGCGATCGTCGTCTTGGGCGGGCTGGGCTTCCTTGACTATGCCTATGCAGACGGCTGGAAGTCCGCGCAAAATGTTTCAGATAACGCGCAGTTGTACGGTCCGTCGCTGTTCCTCGGTCAAGCGACGCCGTCGCCGGTGCCGCCCATCCCGGAGCGCACCGCGGTGCCGACCGAACAGCCGATAACGGTCCCGACGATCGCGCCTACGCCGGTTGCCACGCCGACCGAAGCCGCGACGGGCGGGGCCGCGACACCGACGGTGGGCCCGGGCGCGTCTCCTACGGCGACGCCGGCTGCCGGAACTACGCCGACTCCCGGACCGATCGCGACACCGACGTAAGTCTTTTGTCCTTCGCAAGCCTCTGGGCGAGACTGCTCGAGCGGCTCATGCCTGCGGGTCTGCGGCGTCAAGTGCATCTCCATCGGCTGATCACGGGTTCGTGGGTCGGCCAAGCCGTGTCGACCGCGGCGATTTTGGGCCTGGCCGATGCGATCGGTGACTCATCCCGGTCCGCGGCCGACATCGCGCGCGCGGTCGGCGCGACCGAGGACGGCATCTACCGGTTGTTGCGCGCGCTTGCCGGACAAGGTTTCTTCAATGAGCGCCGCCCGCGCCAGTTCAGCATAACGCCACTCGGCAGACTGTTGCAAAGCGATCATCCCGACTCGCTGCGCGCGTGGGCGGCGTACAACGGCGAAGGCTGGCACTGGCGGGCTTGGGGCGAGCTTGCTCAGAGCGTGCGCACGGGCGAGCCAGGCATAGCGCGCGCGCCCGGTGCAGGCCTGTTCGACTACCTTGCCTCGCACGCAGACGCGGCCGCAGCCTTCGATGCGGCGATGGCTTCGCTTTCGAACGTGCGCAGCCGCGCGCTGATCTCGTCGCTCGCGTTGCACGATGCGAGCTCGGTCGTCGACATCGGAGGCGGCGATGGGCGCTTGATCCGCGCGATCGTCGAGGCGTATCCGCACCTTCGGGGTACCGTGTACGATCTGCCGCCGGTGGTGGAGCGGGCGCGTGCCGCGGCAAGCGGCGAGGGGGCGACCGAACGATATGCGTTCACCGCCGGGAGTTTTTTCGAGCGCGTGCCTTCCGGCGCGGATGTGTATCTGCTAAAGCAGGTTCTGCACGATTGGGATGACGAGCGCGCGACCCAGATCCTGCGCAACTGCCGGGCCGCGATGGGGCCGGGCGCGCGGCTGCTCATCATCGAGCTCGTCATCGACGAGAGCGCGGCGGGCGCGATGGCGGCGCTGAGCGATCTCGAGATGCTTGCGCTCACCGGCGGCCGCGAGCGCACGATCGATCAATACCGCGCGCTCTTGGAAAGCGCCGGGCTCCGGCTCGCGCGCGTGCGCCGCACGCACTCGCCGTTCACGATACTAGAGGCTCGTTAGTAGCCAGCGCGTTCCGGTGTCTTGGAGTGGGTTCACGGCACCTTTAGAATCGGGGAAGACACCGTAATTTTGAGCTCAATCGGGCTGAATATGAAGTGACAGGTTTCGTTTTTTCCTATAAACGTCTGTTCGTCGCTCCCCCGCATCACGAATCCATTGTTGGCCATCTTCCCGGTCCATGCTTTAACGATGGAAGTGACATCAATCGTCCCATCCGGCCCAATATAATGCGCGGGTGCGGGAAACCCAAAATCTCCGTCGACGAAATCGTTGTTCGTCGTCCAGGGGGAAACCGCCGGCGCGATGCCGCCGAAGCATTGAAACGAAGTCTGATCGGTGCCGTCGAAGATCTGATGGAACCCGAGCAGGGCCTTGACGACATTGAGGCCGTGCGGGATAGCAAACATGAAATAGCTTCGGATTATTCCGATTTTCTTTTCGCCGAAGACGCCAGTGTCTAGGACGTGATCGTAGCCGACACAAAGTTGAGCTCCAGAATGCGTGCAGTATGGGCCGAAAAAGAAATCGGCCTGGCCTTGGTTGAGGAGAACTTTGCTTCGGATCGCCGAGGCGCCAGGGTGCAGCACTAGCGTTGCATTCGAGGAAAGCGGTTGAGTAACTTGATTCTTCGATGAGAAGGGCGGCGACGCCACCGGAATGGGCGGCATGGTGGACAAGAGGATGAGGACGCACGTGGCGGTGAATGAGGCCTTGTTCGAATACACGTCGGCCTGACCACCGGCAATATTGTGAACCCAGATCTGATCGAAGTTCGTGCCCGTGCTGCTCGACGCTATGCTAAACGAGTCGTTGACCGGGGAGAAGGTGCCGTTCGACGGTATCGTCCCCGCTCCCACGTTTTGAACTTGTTGCACACCGTTGATGTACCGGTTGAAACTGTACTGGAACGTCGTGCCGGGCGTGCCCGAGATCGCGCCTGTGAATGCTTCGGTTACAGGGCACTTGCCGCTATAGGAAGGCGTGGTTGCGGTCAGCGTCGCGGTGGTCACGCTAGCCGCAGCGGGCCGCGCTACGATGATCAAAAGCGCCGCGGCGAGGAGCCCTGCGGCAGATGAGACCTTGCGATACATAAGGTGCCTCCCTTTTAAGTTTGTTCTCTCACGCACCCATCGTCAGGATACCAGCAAGGCGTCCGAACCGTGTCCTTTGCGTCCCGCGCGTGGAAACGGTGGCTATTTGCCCTGGAACTTGGCGGGGCGCTTTTCAAGGAACGCCTTCGTGCCTTCTTTAGCGTCGGCGGTGGCCACGACTTTGCCGAAGTGCTCCGCTTCGAGCTCCAAACCCGCGTGGAGATCGGTCTGCAGGCCTTTGTGGATGACCTTTTTCGTCGCGGCGATCGCGAGCGGCCCTTTCGAGGCGATGACGTGGGCGATGCGCTTGGCCTCGTTGAGCAATTCTTCCGGCGGCACGACCTTCTCGACAAGATTGGCGTGCTTGGCTTCCTCGGCGCCGATCATCTCGCCGGTGAGAAGCAGATAGGAAGCCATGCCTGGGCCAACAAGCCGCGGCAAGCGCTGCGAGCCGCCGAAGCCCGCGATGATTCCGAGATTGACTTCGGGCTGACCGAGTTTGGCGTTTGACGAAGCGATGCGCATGTCGCCGGCCATCGCCAGTTCGAGGCCGCCGCCCAGCGCGAAGCCGTTGATCGCCATGATGACCGGCAATCGCGAATGTTCCATCTTGTGCGTGACCGCGTGGCCTTGACGCGCCTTCGCGGCCCCGGCCTTTTCGTCGGGCAGCGCCGCCAATTCGCCGATGTCGGCGCCTGCCACGAACGCGCGATCGCCGGCGCCCGTGATGATGACGGCGCGCACGCTCGTGTCGGCCTCGAGTTCGTCGAAGGCCTTGCTCAATTCCGAGAGCACGGTCTCGTTGAGCGCATTGAGCACCTTCGGGCGGTTGATGGTGATGATGGCGACCGGTCCGTCGCGATCGATGAGAAGCGTTTCGTAGGTCATGGCGTTCCTTTATAGTCGTAGAAGCCTTTGCCGGACTTCTTACCGTGCATTCCGGCGAGCACCATGCGCTTCAGTAGCGGCGGCGGCGCGAACATCGGGTCCTTGAATTCGTCGAACATGATCTCGGCGATATAATACGTGGTGTCCAAACCGACGAAATCCAGCAGCGTGAGCGGTCCCATCGGATGGCCGCAACCGAGGCGCATGCCCTCGTCGATATCTTCGCGCGAAGCCAAGCCTTGCTCGTAGACGCGAATCGCATACAGAAGGTAGGGCACGAGCAGGCGATTGACGATGAAGCCCGGCGTGTCTTGCGCGAGGATCGGCGTCTTGGCGAGCTTCTTCGCAAAGGCATACAGCGTGTCGATCGTCTCCTTGCTCGTGAGGATCGTCTTGACCACTTCGACCAGTTTCATCAGCGGAACGGGATTGAAGAAGTGCAGGCCGGCGACTTGTTTGGGCCGCTTGGTCGCGACGGCCATCTCGACCACGCACAAGCTCGACGTGTTGGAGCAGATGATGGCATGCGGCGCGAGCAGCGCGTCGAGTTTTGCGAACAGCTCGCGTTTGGCAGGCATGTTCTCGATGATCGCTTCGATGACGAGGTCGCAGTCCTTGAGGTCCTCGACGCGGATCGTGGTCTTGATGCGGCCTAGCGTCGCGTCGCGATCGTCGGCTTTGAGCGTTCCCTTTTCGACGAACCTCTCCAGCGATTTCTTGATGCCGGCCAGGCCTTTTTCGAGCGCCGCCTGCACGGCCTCGAGCACGACGACGTCGTAGCCTGCCGCCGCCGCCACTTGGGCGATGCCCGACCCCATGAGCCCGGAGCCGCAGACACCGACGCGTTTGATTTCTGGCATCTATGAAAGCCTTTCTTCCGGGGCTAAAGCCCCGGCACTACATCCGAGCTTCGCTCGGAACGCTACATCTTGTAGGGCGGGAGTTCGCACCGCGGCGGCTTGTCTTTGCGATACCCCAGGGCGTACTCCCCCTGCATCACCTTTTGGATTTCGCGCGTGCCTTCATAGATGATGCTGCCGCGCGAGTTGCGCAGAAAGCGCGCCGCCGGATATTCGTCTGAAAACCCGTACGCGCCGTGGATCTGCATGGTGTCGTCCGCCGCGCGGTTGGCCGCGTCGGTGGCGTACCATTTCGCCAACGCCGTCTCGCGCGTGTTGCGCATGCCTTTGTTCTTCATCCAGCCGGCGCGCAGATACAAGAGGCGCGCAGCGTCATAGCCAAGCGCCATTTGCGCGATCATCTCCTGGACCAGTTGGTGGCGCCCGATCTCGACGCCGAAGGCGTGCCGTTCGTGCGCGTACTTGACGGATGCATCGAGGCAGGCGCGGATGAGCCCGCTCGCTCCGGCGGCTACCGTGAAGCGCCCGGTCTCAAGACACGTCATCGCGACATAAAAGCCTTCGCCTTCCTCGCCGAGCCGATTGGCCACCGGAACGCGAAGGTCGTGGAACGACAAGCCACCGGTGTCGCCCGCGCGCACGCCGTATTTGTCGTGCAGCGAAAACGTGTGCAGCGCCGCGCCGGCCGACTCGCGCTCGACGACAAACGCGCTGATGCCGTGCGCACCTTTGGCCGGATCGGTCTTCGCAAAGACGAGAAAGATGTCGGCTTGGGTCGCGCACGAGATCCAGATCTTGCTGCCGTTCAAGACGTAGCCGTCACCTTCACGGCGCGCGCTGGATTTCAGCGCCGCGACGTCCGAGCCCGCGTCGGGTTCGGTGAGAGCGAAGGCCCCCAGCTTCGTGCCCATGGCAAGCGGTCGCAGCAGCCGCTGCTTTTGCTCCTCCGTGCCCCACTGATAGATGCCGCAGCCGGCGAGACCGATGTGCACCGACATCATGGTGCGCAACGAAGTGTCGCAGTATTCGAGCTCTTCGCACACGAGGCCGAGGGTCACGTAGTCCATCCCGCCGCCGCCGTAGGTTTCGGGGAAAGGCAAGCCTACGATACCAAGTTTAGCGAGCTTCGCGAACGCGCCGGGCAGCGGCGTCCCGGCGCTATCACAAGCCTGCACGTCTGGCGAGATCTGGTCGGCCAAAAACGCGCGGACCGTATGCGCGAGCATCAACTGCTCCGCCGTCAGTTCGAAGTCGATCATGCATGCCGTTTCCGTCACCGCCGACAGGCGCCCTCCGCGGCTTCGCAGAACGGCCCGACCCCATGAAAATGCACGCATGCGTGTTCTTGGCGATCGCGCTCGCCGGGCTTGCCGGGTGCACGAAGGTCTCGACGTCGACCGGACTCGGCCCGAGCGGCGCGCATTCCTGGACGCAACCCGGCGTGCTGCGCATCTCGGACATCTCGGATCCGTCGACCCTCAACCCGATGCTCACGGGCGCCGACATCGCGTATCAACTCTCGGGGTACGTGTTGGAGTACTTCGTGCGCCTGGATGACAAGGGCGAGCTCGTGCCGGTGTTGATCACGCAGGTCCCGACGCTCGAGAACGGCGGCATCAGCAAAGACGGCCTCACCGTGACCTACCACTTGCGGCACGGGGTGACGTGGTCCGACGGGCAGCCGTTCGGCGCGCAGGACGTCATCGAGACTTGGAAACAGGTGATGAATCCGGACAACCCGGTGGAGATCCGCGAAGGCTACGACGTCGTCGGCAGCATCGACGCACCCGATCGCTACACCGTGGTCGTGCATCTCAAGCGTCCGTACGCGCCCTTCCCCACGCGCTTTTTTGCCGGCATCCAGGAGGGACCGGTCGCGCCTCTGCCCGCGCACATCATCGCAGGGGCCAAAGATCTCGTGCGTTCGCCGCTCAACAACAAGCCGGTGGGGACCGGGCCTTTCATGCTCCAGTCTTGGGAGAAGAACGGCCAGATGGTCTTCGTCGCCAACATGCACTATTGGGGCGGCGCGCCGAAGATCAAGAAGATCATTTTCCAAGCGCGCACCGACAACACCGAGATCGTGAACTTTCAGACCCACGAACTCGACGCCGACATCGACGCGACCACCAACGATCTTCCGTCGTTTCGCCAGCTCAAAGACATGAACGTGGTCGTCACGCCGAGCCTGCGCTTGAGCGTGCTCTCGATGTTCACGCAGAGCGGGCCGCTGCACGACGTGCGCCTGCGCCGGGCCATCGCCTATTCTTTGGATCGCGCCGAGCTGCTGCAGCGCATCTCCCACGGCGCCGGCTACCTGGCCGCAGAGTTTCTCCCCAACTGGTCGTGGGCGTTCACCAATGACGTGCCCCGCTACGATCACGATCTCACCCGAGCAAAAGCGTTGCTCGACGAAGCGGGTTGGAAGACGGGGCAGGACGGCTATCGTTATAAAGACGGGCAGCGGCTGTCGCTGTTGTTCCTTTCCATCGCCGGAAGCGATTCCAGCAAGCACTTCGCGGAGCTCACCCAGCAATATCTGCGGGCGGCCGGCATCGACATCACGATCAAGAACTACCCGTACGGCCTGATCTTCGACGTCAGCGGCCCGATCCGTCAGGGGAAATTCAATCTGGTGAGCTACAGCTATAGCGTCAACTACGACCCGGCCGCGCTCAAAGACGACGGCTGCGATCAGTTCTCGCCGGCGGGCTCCAACGATTCGCGCCTATGCGATCCGGAGGTGGACCGGCAGGAGCGGCGCGCGCTGATCATCAGCGCTCGCGCCGAGCGCAAGACGATATACGCCGACATCGAGCGCCGGCGCATGGAGGATATCGCAGTGATTCCGATGTGGTTCCGCGACCGCGTGGGCGTGTTGAGCGTCGACGTGCACGGCTACAAGCCGTCGCGCTCCATCATGGCCAACTGGAATATGACGGAGTGGTCCGTGCCGTAGAGCCGCGCGCGCGGGTAGCCGACGAAATCTTCCGTGATGTACACGCCGTTGGGGCCCACGGCGACGCCGATGCCGACCGCTGAATAGCGCACTGACAAGATGTTCTTGCGGTGGCCGTCATTGGGCGGTTGCTCGGCCATCATTCGGCGGTCCAGTTCCGCGATCGAGGACCACAGCAGATCGGGATTCACCACGCCGCGACTGAAGTAGCCGACGTTCTCGCCGTACGCCTGCGCGGAGCCGCCCAACGACGTGTAGCGCCACAAGGGCGAATGGCCGGAGGAGTCTTCATGCCGCAGCTTCGCCGCGCGCTCCATCTCGACGGAGTGCATCTGCGCGGCCTGCTGGGCGAGCGCGTCCACGTGCAACGGCGACACCGAAAGGCCAGCGCGATGGCGGTTGAGTTCGTCGAGCAATTTCTGCCGCATGAGCGCAAGCGTGGTGGGCGGCGGCGCGCCTTCAGCAGGAAGGGCGGGTCCGAGGTTCAGGGCGAGGGCGAGCGCGAGCGCGCTAAGCAGCATGGAGTGGAAGACCTCGAGAGGAAGTTCGGTGCGCACATGGAGGAGTCATTGAAGGTCGACCGCCCGCCGGCGCTTGCGCCCCCGCTTGACCGTTCGCTCTTTCCGATCGCGGAGCAGTGGGCGTATTGCGATCATGCATCGGTGGGCCCGCTGCCGCGGCCGACCTTTGAGGCGGTCGCCGCGATGCTCGATGCGCAGATGCGCCAAGGCAAGACCGGCGTGCAGAAAATAGAGCAAAGGCGCGACGAGGTGCGCCGCCAAGTCGCTAAGGCGATCAACGCGGACCCCTCCGAGATCGCGTTCATGCGCAACACGTCGGACGGCGCGCTCGTCGCGGCCAACGGCATCGACTGGCGTCCGGGTGATGAGATCATCATGCCGGACGATGAATTCGGCGCCAACGCGTATCCGTGGCTCAACCTGCGGGAGCGCGGCGTGTCGATCCGCCTGGCTCGCTCGCCTCGCGAACGCCTGACCGTTGAAACGCTCGAGCGCTTGGCGTCCTCGCGCACGCGGCTTGTGGCCGTGTCACAAGTCGGCTTCAGCGACGGCTATCGCAACGACATCGCGGCGATCGGCCGATGGTGCAACGAGCGCGGCGTGTACTTCGCGCTCGACGCGATGCAGGGCTTTGGGCACCTGCCGCTGGACGTGCGCGCTTGCGGCGCCGACTTCGCGTACTTCGCGGCCGGCAAGTGGCTGCTTTCGCCGCAAGGCTTCAGTGTCGTGTTCGTGCGCCGCTCCCTTATCGAGAAATTGCGCCCTGCGCTGGCGTCATGGCGCTCGGTGCGGGATCCGATGAACTTCCTCGACTACGATCAGCCGCTCAAAGATTCCGCCGAGCGCTTTGACGGCGGCACGCTCAACTATCCGGGGATGTTGGGCTTCAGCGTCAGTCTCGGATTGCTCACCGCGACGGGGCTCGAGAACATCGAGCGGCACGTGTTGGCGCTCATCGACTCGCTGATCGAGCAGGCCCAAGCCCGCGGCATCGACGTGAAAAGTTCGCGCGCGCCGGGCACGCGCTCGGGCATTGTGCTGTTCGGGCTCGGCGGGCGCGATCCCGATAAGCTCAACAACGCGGCGCAACTGGCCAAGGTCGGATTGACCGCGCGTCCTGTCGGCGTCCGCATTTCGCCGCACGGCTACAACGATGAATCGGATATCGCGAGAGTGATGGCCGTGCTTACGTGAGGATGCCCACGGCTCGCGCGGCGACCAAGAGCACGGTGAGGAGCGAGATCAAGGCCTCGACTGCCATCAAGGCCTTCGCCCAACCGGTGAGCGGCATCGTATCGGCCGGGCTGAACGCCGTCGAATTGGTGAACGCCAGATACAGGTAGTCGATGAATGACGGCCTCCAACCGACCGGGGCGCAGCTCGGCGTGACCATCTGCGGGAACTGGAAATCGGCATGGCGTCGCGACGCGCTTAAACGGGAGTACGGACCACCGCCATCCAGCTCCCAGAACCACAGCCCGAACACGAGCATATTGGTCAACCAAATGGCGGTGGCCGACACGAGCAGGCCCCAGCCGGTCTCCTTGTTGCCCGGAGCCAAGAGCGTACGGACGAGCAGCGCGAGCGATGCGACGTTGGCCGCGTTGACGAGCGCGATCACCATTATCCCAACGGTACGCCATACCCGCGGCGGCTGGCCGAGTCGCATGGGTCCAACCACCACGAGGGGTACGAGCAAAGCCAAGACGAGCACCGGCATGAGCCACGGCGGTCCTAGCGTCAGATGCGGCGGCAACAAGACGTACAGCGCGAGCGCCGCTATCACCGCGGCAGCCGGCGGTAAGCGCGATTCCGTTTGCCGGCCGATTGTCTCGTCGCGCTCGTTGGGCTTCGTCAGTAGCCGCTCTCCGAAACCATGCACGGCGCCATGATCGCGGTGGACATGCCGTGGATGATGCGCTTATCCGCCGGCACGATGGTGGCGAGCACGCCGGAGAGCAGCGCATCGTCGCCGGCGACGAAGTAGTACGGACAGAGCCGGATGCGGCCGTCCATGTTCGCGATCGCATCGCTTTCACGATCGAGGTAATCGGCTCGCACGTGCCGGCCTTTGTGGAAGCGCTGCAGGATGTGCGGGGTGCGGTCGAACACCGCAAGACCGCCGTCGAGCACGGCCATCCACTCGTTGCGCGACAGATCATCGGCGACGTACACGCCTCGACTGCCCCACGCAAGCTCCGAAAAACCGGACGGCTTCACCACGAACTGGCGCTCGGATTTGGACAAACCGTACAGTTGGCTCCATGCGTGCAGCGGCCGCCCGTCCACGACCAAGCCCTGGATCACTGCTTGCGGCGGCAGCGGCCGAGGATCGAGGATCCACGTCTGCGGGAAGAGCCGGAAAAGGCGGGCGAAGGTCTCATCGCCGAGCTCACGGCGCCATCGCTCTTCAAGCGATGGATGCTGCAAGAGCGCGAAGGTGAGTTTCTCTTCGAGGAACGATTTCGGCGCCGGCAGCACGGCCACGCGCTTGTGCCGCGCCGAGTACATCATCAATTCGTGTTTGGGGATGTTGAGCATGTCGAAGAGTTCGAAAAAGCGGTAGAGCAGGTCGACGGTGCGCCGCCCCTCCGGCGTGTCCACGACCAGCGCTTCCTCGGTGAAACCGATCTCTTCTGGCTTGATGGTGACCGCTTCGACGAGGCCGGAGCGCGAAAGCGCCTCGCTGAGCCATGTCATCTCGCCGCGGTAGTCTTCAGATTCCTTGGAGACGACGACCGCGACGACCGGATGCTGTTTGCCCGTGCGCGCTTGGGCCATGCGCGCGAAGCCGCGGATCATGCCATCGAACTCGCCGACCTGGTCGTATCCCAACTCGCAATACGTCTCGCCCATCGCTCCGACCAGACCCATGCCGCCCGGGACCGAGTCGAGTTCAGAGATGATCATGCCGGCGTCGGTCAGGATGATGTCCGGACGGATGACGGCCGCTACGTCGCGGTTGAAGCGGTTCTGGCGCTGCAAGCGCACGATCTGCTCGGGTTTGCCCAGTTCGAGATATTCGCGGACGAAGTCCGGGGCGGTGCCGCGCACGCTTTGGAAATACAGTTTGTTGAGCCCGCGGTAAAATTTGAACAGGTCGGCGCCAAGGGACTGCAGCGACGCGACCGTCGATGGGGAGAGCGGGAACGGTTCTGGGGTGACGCGCCACGCGACTTGCGGCGCTTCGGCGGCGGGCTGGCCTGCGACACCGCGAAACAAGTGCGGTGTGAGGTGGTCTGCGATGTAATGCGCTCGCTGCACCGGCGTGCGAGATTCGAGCACTCTTGCGCTACAGGGCACGAGCCGTGCGGCCTCGTGGCTGTAGCTCGCTACAGCACCGACAATGGCTGATCAAAGTCCGAGAAGTTTATCTTTCGTACAGCGACGGACCTTCGTGGCTGCGAGGAACGGAGTGGAGTCAGCGGGACCTGAAAGGTCCCGCTCCACAAGGTCCGTTGCTGCAAAGGTTCCAATGGCTCGGGCTATGCCCGACCCCGCTGTCTTCGCTTCGGGTTTGTCGAAGCGCTACGGTGCGCTCGAAGCCGTGCGCGCGATCGACTTCGCGATCGCGCCGCAGGAGTGCTTCGGTTTTCTCGGCGTCAACGGCGCCGGGAAGACGACGACCATGAAGATGATCTACTGCCGCATCGCCAGGAGCGCGGGCGAGCTGCGCGTGCTCGGCCTCGACGCCGAACGCGCCCCGCTGCAGATCAAGCAGCGCATCGGAGTCGCCGCGCAGGAGAGCGCGCTCGATCCGGAACTCACGGTCACCGAGAACGTCCTTCGCTATGCATCGTTCTTCGGGATCGGCGGCACGCGAGCGCAGGCGAAATGCGACACGCTGCTGCGCCTGATGAGCCTCGACGCCAAAGCGCATTCGCGCGTGCCCGAACTCTCGGGCGGCATGAAGCGGCGCCTTTCGATCGCGCGTGCGCTCGTCAACGATCCGGAAATGCTCATCCTCGACGAGCCCACCACCGGGCTCGACCCGCAAGCGCGCCTGCTGGTGTGGCAGCTGCTGCTGGATCTGCGCGCGCGCGGCATCACGCTCGTCCTGACCACGCACTATATGGAAGAAGCGGCGCGCTTGTGCGACCGGCTGGTCATCATGGACGAGGGCCGGATCCTCGCGGAGGGTTCGCCGCGCGCATTGGTCGAGCGCTTCGCCGCGGCCGACGTGCTCGAGTTGATCGGCGTCGATTTCGAGCGCATCCGCGTGCCGCTGGATGGCATCGTGCGCCGGCGCGAGCAGCATGGCGAAACGACGTATCTCTACAACGACGACAACCGCGTCTTGCTGCGCCGGCTGGCCGAAAGCGGCGTCGAAACGCCGCGCCATGTCGCGCGCGCCGCGACGCTCGAAGACGTCTTCTTGAACCTCACCGGGCGGGAGCTGGCGGAATGAAGCCGCTCGCAGCGCTCTTCCACCGCAATGCGTGGAACGTGTTCCGCCGCAACTTCGACGCCTGGCGCAAATACGCGTTCTCGAGCGTCGCCATCAACATCTTCGAACCGTTGGCATATTTTCTCGCCATCGGGTTCGGCCTCGGGGCATACCTGACGCTGGGATCGAGTTCGCTCGTCCAGTTCATCGCGCCCGGCATGCTGGGTCTGGCGGCGATGAACGCCGCGACCTTCGACGCCTGCTGGGGCGCCTTCGAGCGGCTCAACTTCAGCGGCGTGTACGAGTCCATGGTCACCGCGCCCGTCGACCCGCTGGAGATCGCGGCGGGCGAATACTTATGGCAGGCGTTTCGCGCGATGCTGTACGGCGGGATCTTTCTCGTGGTCATCGCGAGTTTTGGACTCGTGCACTCGTGGTGGTCGCTGTTGAGCTTGCCGCTGCTCGGTCTGACCGGCATCGTCTTCGCGATGCCGGGCTTCGCGGTGGCGATGGCCGTGAAGTTCCAGGAGCACCTGTTCTATTATTTCTCGCTCGTGGCCACGCCGATGGTCATGATCAGCGGCGTGTTCTTCCCGCTCGACAAGGTGCCGTACTGGCTGAAGGCGGTGGCGTGGTGCACGCCGCTCTATCATTCGGTGAACATCTTCCGCGGATTGGTGCTGGGGCAATTCTCGTGGAACCTGGCCGGCGATCTCGCTTGGCTGCTGGTCGCGATCGGTCTGTTCTCGTACCTGCCGGTCCGGTTTTTGCAGAACAAACTCGCGCGCTAAAGGACTAGCTGTCGGGCATCCGTCGCATGCCGCTCGGGTAGGTGCCATCCGGGTGGCGCGCGATGTAATCATCGCATAACACTGCCAGGTATTCGAAATTCTCGAGCAGGGCTTGCGTCTTCATGACCTTGCGCCTGATGCGCGTGACCGGGAGCAGCGCCGTCCACGCGGTCAAGACGACGCCGCTCCAGAGGTCGAGCGCGATCCCTCGATCGATGATGCCGTATTTGACGAAGGCGCCCAAGTTCTCAAAGAAATTTCCGATGTAGTTGATCGGCTGCAGTTGATCATCGAGCACCCTGCGTTCCAACCGCGCCACGACGGCCGGATCTTGCAAGAGAAGAGGCAGGTCGTCTTGCACGAAACGGCGCGCCGCGAAGAAGTCCCGGGATTCGATGATCTCGCGGCATTCGGTCAATGCCGCGATCTGGTTGCCGCTCCGCATGTGCCGCAATTGGATCAATGCGGCGAACGCCGTGACGAGGATGACCACAAACGTGCCGACCGATGCGACGGCGCTGAGGATTTCCAACGGCTTCGTCAGCTGGCCGGAGCGGCGGAAGGTTCTTTCACGAACCCGGCCCGCAACTCGCGCTTGAGGATCTTGCCCGTACCGCCCTTCGGCAGCGCGTCGACGAAACGCACGGCCTTGGGCATCTTGAATCCCGCAAGGCGCGTCCGGCAATGTTCGATGACGCCCGCCTCGTCGAGCGCTTGGCCGGGTTTGAGCACGATGATCGCGGCCGGTATTTCGCCCCAACGTTCGTCGGGCACGCCGATCACCGCGCACTCGAGCACGGCCGGGTGCTCGTAGATCGCCTTTTCGATCTCGATCGACGCGACGTTCTCGCCGCCGGTGATGATGATGTCTTTCTTGCGGTCGACGATGGAGATATACCCCTCAGAGTCCATGTATCCCATGTCGCCGGTGTGGAACCAGCCGTCCACGATGAACTTGGCGGTCTCTTCGGGCTGCCTCCAGTATCCTTTGAATACGGTGTTGCCGCGCGTGCAGATCTCGCCGACCGACGTGCCGTCGTGCGGTAGCGGCTTGCCTTCGTCGTCGAGGATCGCCACCTCTACGCTGGGGAGCGGCATGCCGGCGGTGGTACGCACCGCGAGCGACTGCTCGACGTCGAGCTGCCGCCCTGATTTGAGGCACGCGATCGACATGACGGGCGTGGTCTCCGAAAGACCGTAGCCGCAACGGAGCGTGCAGCCGGGCAGACGCTGGTCGAGCGCGCGCATAAGGCTCGGAGGCGTCGCAGCGCCGCCGAGCATCAAGACGCGCAATGAGGTCAAGTCGCGAGTGGGCCATGAAGGAGCGGCCATGAGCCCTATGGCCATCGTCGGCACGAAGAACGCCGCCGTGCAGCGTTCGCGCTCGATCGTCTCGAGCACGAGTTCCGGATCAAATCGCGGCACCATGACGTGGCGCCCGCCGAGCATCGTCAGGGAATGCGGTGTGCCCCAGCCGTTGACGTGGAAAAGGGGAATCGAGTGCAATACCACGTCTGCGTCGTTTGACTGGTTGATCAGCGCCGTCACCAAGCTGTGGAGATAGAGGTTGCGGTGCGTCAGCATGACGCCTTTCGGCCGGGCGGTCGTGCCGCTCGTGTAGAAGAGCTCGGCGACGTCGTCCTCATCGATGTCGACCGGCGTCGGCGCCTCTTTGGCGGACCCGATCAGCCCCTCGTAGTCGTCGCCCGGCAGCGGCGCTTCGGCTTTCGGATCGCCGCCCATCAGCACGCAGCGCTTCACGTTCGGCAGTTGCGAAGCGATCGGTGCGATCAAGCCTGCGAGCGCGCGATCGACGACCACCGTGCTGGCTCCCGAATCATTGAGGATGTACGCGATGTCGGCCGGCGTCAGCCGGATATTGATCGGCAGCAGGATCCCGCCGATTTGCGGCACCGCGTAATAGCCCTCGAGCAGGCGGTGGCAGTTGAAGGAGACGTACGCGACGACGTCTCCCTTGCGGACCCCGCCGGCCGCCAGCGCCGCCGAAAAACGGTCCACACGCTCGCCGATCTGGCCGTACGTGTAGCGCTGCCCCCCGCACACCGCGCCGACGGAATCTCCGTACAGCAGGCGCGCCCGGTTGAGAAAATCGGCGACGACCATCGGCGTCTTCATGCTTGACTCCTAGCAGCTACGCTTCGCCCAGCAGGGCTCGCAGGGTCGAAAGCAAGCGAACCGCGGCAGCATCGCGTTCGCGATCGAGTTCCGGGGACGGCGATGCGCTCAACGCCGCGTGCCACGCCTGCACGAGCGCGGCGGCTCGATAGGCGGCAAGCGCAGGTGCTGCCGCGCCCGCGGCGGCTCGTTCCGCTCCCACGATCGAGTTCGGCAGCGCCGCAGCGCGCACCAAGCGCAAGCCGGCTTGGCGCGAGGCGCGGCGTGAAGCAAGCTCGAGCGCCGCGATTTCGTCCGCCCCGACGCTCACCGACAAGGCGGGCTCACCGTGCGGCACGCCGTCCAGCGTGAGGGGCACCACCGCCGGCAACGTTCGTTCAAAGAAGCCTGCTCCCCGCCGAACCGGGCCGATGGGGCAGCACACGATCGCGGCCTGCAACGAATCGTGGTCGACGGCGCCGGCCCACGGCAAAGAGGCCACGCTGACCTGATCGAGCGGACGGAACAGCGCGACGGCCGCGGCGCCGGGCGTAGCGGTCTCTGACTCCGCGACGGAATCTTCGTCCGCCACGTCGGAGACGTCGAGCAGTTGGTCCTCTTCGTTGTCTTCGAATGTTTCGCGCGGCGGCGCTTCGTGCTGCGGCGCTTCGTGCTGCGGCGGTTGTGGCGACGGCGCGGCAGGGGCGGCCGGCACGGTTGGCACGGTCGGCACAGCCTGCGCCTGACCGGCTTGGCGGCGGCGCCGTTCCTGCAGCAGCAGCATGTCCGCAGGCAGGCTCTTGGATTCGTCAGCCATCTACGATGCTCGGCGCCACCACGTCCACCAATTCTTGGCTTTGGCTCCCGCCTGCTGCGCCGCGATCGCCGGCGTATCCGGACTCGGGTCAAGCGCGCGATCGGGCGCGATGCGCGGCTCGGCATCTTCGACGTCGCGCGCGGTCACCGTACGGCTGCCTCGCTCCGCCGCCACTTCCATCGCGGCGCGCGCGCGCGACCCGATCCGTCGGGGCAGTCCACCCGAAGCTCGCCACACCGCATGGATGGCGGCTGATTCAAATGGCGATTGCGGCGCGGAGTAACCCGCGCAGCGCAAGCGATGATCGATGAGACCCGCGGCTTCAGCCTCGCTGAGCGGACGCAACTCGAGCCACAGCGCGACCCGATCGCTCAAATTCGGTCGCCGGGCGATCGCGCCCGCAAGCTCCATCTGTCCGGAGAGTCCGATCGAGAGCAGCTTACGCTCGTCGAGTTGGAAATTGAGCAGCGCGCGCAGCGTTTCGAGCAGATGCTCGGGCAGCAATTGCGCCTCGTCGATGATGAGGACGCCCTGACGCGTGCGCATGCTGGTGGTCGCCTCGAAAAGATCGCGCTTCAGATGCTCGCGCGCAAGGCGCGGCGAAGCGCCGGCGTGCGCGTCGAAGCCGAAGCTCGAGGCGATCGCTTGCAGCAGCTCTGATTCGTCGGCAAACGTCGGATCGAGTATCAGCGCGACGAGGAAGCCCGGATCAGCCAGCAGTTGCGCGGTGACGGCGTTGCACAACGACGTCTTGCCGGCGCCGACCGGTCCCACCACTGCCGCAAGACCGCGGCCGCCGGCAAGGCACTCATAAAGGCGGCGCCGGCCGTTCGCCGTCGCCATCGTCTCGAAGTAGAACGCCGGATCGGCCGTGTCCATGAAGGGATCGCGTCGCAGCCCGAAGGCCTCGCGCAGCATCATCGGGTGTTCAATTGCGTTTCCGATGGACCCTGGCGAGAGTGCCGCCGCCAGGCAAGCGGATCGAGGTGAGCGGGCCGCCCTTTCCGGAGGTAGGGTATCCACGCCCGGCGTCGACATGGGGGAATCCGAGCACGTCGCGAAAGAATGTGCGGACGCGCTTCGCATCTTTCGTATAGAGCAGAGCGTGAATTCCCGTTATCAGGTGCGTACCCGGCAACAAAACAGAACCTCGTTGCGTTAGAGCATCAGCACGGTAGGGACCGTGCTTGAGGAGCAACATTATGCGTGTGGCCGCTTTTCGCTTTGCGCTGGGCAGCGCCGTCGCCTTCTGCATTTGTGCCATGCTTTCGTCGGGTGTGAACGGCCCGGCCTCGGCCAACCCTCAAGACAACTTGCAGCAAGGGCAGAACCTGCCTGACCTCATGGTGCGAGAAGCGCATGCTCAGGTCGGCCAACCGTGCCAACAGGGCGGAGCGTTGATCGTCGTGAGCGTGACGATCGGCAACGCGGGTTCGGCCGGCAGCAACGTGCTCGACGGCGGCGTGATCGTCCGCGAGCCCAACGGGCCCCTCTCCGGCAGCGCCACGCTGCCTCAAATCGGCCCAGGGGGTTCTGCGAACGTCACGGTTGCGATTTATGCTCAGGGGAATCCGAGCCAATTCGCGGGCGGTCGTCAACTCTTCGTGGCCGTGAACGAACAACATGCGATCGCCGAATCGGACTATGCCAACAACGGTTTCGGGCCGATCAGCGTTTTGATCCCCGCCAATCTGTGCCGCGGCAGCCAGCCGGTGAACACACCGCCGCCTGCCACCGTGCGCCCCGTCACGACGACCAAGCCGGACTTTTCCATCCTCCGAGCCGGCGTGCGTCTCGAGCCGTATTGTCGCCGCGGTCTGCCCATCGCGAGGGCGTATGCGATCATCGCGAACGGCGGCGGGTCCTATCGCGCCACCGATCGCCGCAACGACTTCATCATCGCGCGGGACTCGGTTGACGCCAACTACATCGGATCCATGGGCTTGCCGTCGCTGGACGGCGGACGCTCCGTCCCAGTGAGTTTTCCGATTTTCTACACCGGCAAGAACTTGGATGCCGTCGCGGGCACGCGCCAGTTCCGGATCGTCGTGAACAAGAACCGCACGGTCGATGAATCGAATTTCGCCAACAACGCTTTTGAGCCGGCAAGCCTCACCATTCCGGCGGACTTCTGTCATCCCAAGCGCGTGATCGTGCGCAGCAACGCCATGCTCTATCCGACCATCCGAGACATCAAGAAGTACGCGCGCGCACACGTGCTCTCGACGCCGCCGCCGGTCCTGCACGTGATGGGTCCCGGCACGGGCATTCTTGGCGCGACGCTTTCCAGCTCGTCCACCTCGTATGCCGGGCCGTGTCCGGCGACCATGTCGTTCAATGGCACGGTGTTGGGCACAGCCGGTACGAAATTCACGCTGAGTTTCAATCGCTTTGTCAACGGCGTGCAAACGATCGTGGACAAAGGTTCGTTCACGATGCCCGCAACCGGCAGTCTCGCGGTGAGCGACAGCATCTCCGTGGGCGCGTCGGCGAGCGTGTTGACCTTCGATCAGATCTGGGTGCACAATATCACGCCCACCCAGCCCGACGTCTACGGCAACAAGGTCGACTTCACCGTCAGCTGTGGCGGGGCGCCACCGACCGCGACCCCCGGACCATCAGGCTTGGTCGATTACATCGGCACGCCGGGCAGTCTGCGCAAAACGGTTGATCCGACCGAATGCGGCAAACACTCCTCGGTGTTCGGCAGTCTGTTCTGCCCCGGAGCGATCAAGGATCCTAGCAAAGTCGTGCTGGTGTGGGAATGGCCGGCGGAGATATTCTGCCCCGAGGGCAAGAGCTGTTACAAGCGCATTGACGGTTATCACGCGTTCAAGTCAAGCGGTTCATCAGGTTTGGTCAAAGTGGCGACGATTGACGACCAAGATCAAAAAGCGCGCGCGTTTACGTTCGCAGCCGGGGACTGCTATGTCGTGCGGGCATACTACCGCTCGCTAGAATCCGCCAACAGCAACGAGTTCTGCCTGCCTCCCGCCGGCGGCCCAGCCGTGGTCACGACGACGTCACCGCTCGTGCGAGCGCAGAGCTATTCGCGCAGCATCTACCACGAAGCAAACGACTGGTATTGCACCGGTGCCCCGTTTGCCACGCTGGACAAATCGGGCAGCGGCAGTGGGGTCGCTGTGGTACCACCCGCGGTGGATTTGCCGGTACAGGTCGGCAACTCGCACCGCTGGGATGCGGGCACCGAACCATTTCCATGTTGGGAGTATAGCTTCGGTGTGTCGCGCGCGGCGCTGCTGTTCAATCTCGATGCCTTCAAAGGAAAGTATGTGGACAAAGCTACCTTGACGTACAGCGCCGCCGGCGATCCGCCAACGTGCGCGTCGCAGCTTCTCACCGCCAGTGAGGACTGGACGGGCAAGGATCACAATTCGTACACACCGCCGGGCGACCTATTCGAGTATTTGCCCATGACGATGACCGGCGACCACTTCGCCGTCGACGTCACGAAGGCGCTCAGAGACTGGCAGTCGTACGGCAACAACTTCGGCTTCGTGATACGCAGCGAGGACGAAAGTCCCAAGAACCACAACGGTAGCTGCCGTTCCTACCTCTCCGACTTCAAGTTGGAGGTCCAGTACTTCGCAAGCCCTTAGGGAACGAGGGTTGCGGCAGCGCGCGGGCGTGTGGTATACTTACGCGGTGCAAATTTAGGGCCTAAAAGCACCCTCCGAGCTTCGCTCGGAACGCTACATTAGCTTGGCCCTAGTGAACGGCCGCTCCCATGCGGCTGTTGTGACGGATGACCCGCGGTCACCGTCTAGAAAGAGGCTTCTTCACCGTGTCTTCCATCATCTCCATGAAGCAACTGCTCGAAGCGGGCGTCCACTTCGGGCATCAGACGCGCCGTTGGAACCCGAAGATGGCGAGGTTCATCTTCCAGGAGCGCAACGGCATCTATATCATCGATCTTCAAAAGACCGTTCTCAAGCTGCGCGAAGTGTACGGCGCCGTCAAAGAGATGGCGCGTCAGGGCAAGACGTTCTTGTTCGTCGGCACGAAAAAGCAGGCCCAAGAGGCGGTGAAAGAAGAGGCCGACCGCTGCGGCATGTTCTACGTGAACCAGCGCTGGCTCGGCGGCACGCTCACGAATTTCCAAACGATCCAAAAGCGCGTCGCGCGCCTGCGCGAACTCGAGCGGCAGCGCGACTCCGGCGTCTTCGAAGTGCTGACCAAAAAAGAAGTCGGCCGGCTCGAAGACGAGCTGCGCAAACTCGACCGCTTTTTGGCGGGCATCAAGGACATGCCCAAACTTCCTGACGCGCTCTTCATCGTGGATCCGCGCAAGGAACGCATCGCGGTCTTGGAAGCGCGCAAGCTGAAGATCCCGATCATCGCCGTGATCGACACCAACTGCGATCCGGATGAGATCGACTACGCCATACCGGGCAACGACGACGCGATCCGCGCGGTCAAACTGATGACGGGCAAGATCGCGGACGCGATCGTCGAGGGCAAGACCGAGGCGGAGTCCGCACAGTATATGGAAGGCAGCGCACCGCCGGCGGCGGCGGCGTCGCCCGCGCCCGAAGCGAGCGAGCCCGTGGTGGCGGAAGCGGCGACGGCGGCCGCACCTGAAGCGCCGGCGAGCGCGACTTAACACACGGACTTAAAAGTCCGTGGCTACACTAAAGGGTCCTGTTCCACAGGGTCCGTGGCTACATATGAGGAAAACGGGACAAGCGAACATGGCGAATACTTCTTACCACCCGAGCGCGGCCGAAGTGAAGGCTTTGCGCGAAGCGACGAACGCGCCGGTCATGGACTGCCGGCGGGCGCTTGCCGAGAGCAACGGTGACCTCGAGCGGGCGAGACAGCTCGTCGCCGAGCGCGGCCAACAGATCGCTGCGAAAAAGGGCGACCGGGAAGTTCGAGAAGGCTACATCGGCCACTACATCCACCAGGGCGGCAAGATGGGGGTCCTCGTCGAGCTGGCGTGCGAGACGGATTTCGTCGCGAAGAACGAGCAGTTCCAAAAACTCGCGCACGATCTAGCGTTGCATATCTGCGCGTCTCGGCCGGCCTACGTCAGCCGCGAAGAAGTTCCGGAGGCCGTGCGCGTCAGCAAAGCGTCGGAATTGAACGGCAAACTGGAAAAATTCTATGAGGAATCCGTGCTGCTCGACCAAGCCTACGTGCGCGATGAGAGCAAGACGATCGCCGAGCTCGTCAACTCGGTCATCGGCGTCGTGGGCGAGAACATCAAAGTGCGGCGCTTCGCGCGTTTCGATATCGGCGAGTCGTAGATGACGACCGACGGGGCCGGCGCGCAGCCGGTCTACAAACGCGTCCTGCTGAAACTCAGCGGCGAAGCGTTTGCCGGCCCGCGCGAATCCATCGATACCGGCACCGTCTACTCCATCGCTAATCAGATCAAAGAGGTCGCGCAGGCGGGCGTACAAGTCGCTTGCGTGGTCGGGGGCGGCAATATCTGGCGCGGCAAAACGGCGGCGCACAAAGACATGGATCGCGCGATCGCCGACTACATGGGCATGCTCGCGACCGTGATCAACGCGCTGGCGCTGCAAGACGCGCTGGAGAAAATCGGCGTGCCGACGCGGGTCCAAACAGCCATCTCGATGCATCAAGTCGCCGAGCCGTACATCCGCCGCCGCGCGATCCGCCATCTGGAGAAGGGGCGCGTCGTCATCTTCGCGGCCGGCACCGGCAATCCGTATTTCACCACCGATACCACCGCGGCGCTGCGCGCGATCGAGGTCGGCGCAGAGATGATCCTCAAGGCGACCCAGGTCGACGGCGTGTATAGCGCGGATCCGAAGAAACAGCCGACTGCGGTGCGTTTCGAAACCCTCGACTACCTCGAGGTGCTCAAGCTCGGTCTGGAAGTGCTCGACAACACCGCGCTCACGTTGTGCATGGACAACGGTTTGCCGATCGTCGTGTTCGAGCTCATGCGCGAGGGCAACATCAAACGCGTGATCTGGGGCGAGCAGATCGGCACGTTCGTGGGGAGGAGCCAGCGGCATGTTGCCCCAGTTGTTTAAAGACCTCGAAGAGCGGATGAAGAAGGCCGTCGAAGCGACGCGCGCGGAGTTCGCAGCCATCCGCACCGGCCGCGCGAACACCGCCTTGCTCGATCACGTGGTCGTCGAGGCGTACAGCACGGAGATGCCGCTCAAGGGCGTCGCGAACATCTCGGTGCCCGATGCCCGCAGCATCGTCGTGACCCCGCACGACAAGTCGATCATCGGCGACGTGCGCAAGGCCATAGAGAAGTCGGATCTCGGCGTGACGCCGCAGGTCGACGGCAACGTCATCCGTCTGAGCCTGCCGCCGCTGAACGAAGAGCGCCGCAAAGAACTGGTCAAACTCGTGCACAAGCGCGCTGAGGACGGCCGCATCGCGGTGCGCAACATCCGCAAGGACGGCCACAACCAAGTGCAACACGCGCAGCGCGGAGGCAAGACCACCGAAGACGAGGCGCGGCGCGGCAACGATCAGATCCAAAAACTCACCGACAAGTTCGTCGCCGACATCGACAACCTCGTCGGCAATAAAGAAAAAGAGATCATGGAAGTGTGAGCGCCACGCTCGCAGCACCGCCTCATGTCGATCTGCTCCTCGTCCCCATGACGGACGCGCTGCCGCGCCTCCGCGAGCGCACCGTGCGCGTGCGGGTGCTCACGCCGCCGTACGCATCCGCGGGCGCCGGTGCACTGCGCGTGGTGCGCGTAGCGGAGCAGGCCGACGCGATAGCGCTTGAGGTGACCTACGAACGCTTCCAGCTGCGCCGGACAGGATCGAAGGGACGATGAGCGCGACGCAGGCCATGCAAGCCGGGGTCGAACAGCGCGTGCGCCAGGAGCTATCCATCAAACGCATCGTCATAGGCCTGCTGCTGGCGGCCTTCTCCATCGGCACGGTCTTCGCGGCGCCGCTCTACGGACTGCTGGTCTTGTCAATCGCGCTCCTGAGCGCGTTCGAATTCGCGCGCCTCACGCAGCGCGCGGGCGCGGCGGCATCGCTGTCGGTGGTCATTCCCGCGATCTTCCTCTACATCGTGCTTTCGTACTTCCATCTCATCGATCGCTTCGAATCGGGTCTGATCGCCATCATCGTGCTGGGCGCCATGATGGCGGCGTTCGCGGCGGGCGTGGACCGCTTCACCGTGCGCTGGGGCATGACGATGATGGCCGCGCTGTACTTGGGCAAGCTGCCGGCGTATCTGGTGGCGCTGCGCCAGGCGCACAACGGCGGCGCGTTCACGCTGTGGTTCATCATCATCGTCGCGTTGACCGACGTGGTCGGGATGCTCGTCGGCTTGCGCTTCGGGCGCACGCCGCTTGCGCCCAAGTTCTCTCCCGGCAAGACGTGGGAGGGCGCCGTCGGGGCGTTCATCGTGGCGACCATCGCCGGCACGGCGCTTGGGTTCGTGCCGCGCCTCGGGGTGCCGTGGTGGCTCGGCCTGATATTCTCCGCCAGCGTTTCGATAGCCGCGCAAATGGGCGACCTCGCGGAATCCGCTCTCAAACGCAACGCCCAAGTGAAGGACTCAGGCCAATTGATCGCCGGTCACGGCGGCGTGCTCGATCGCTTCGACTCGTATTTCGTGGCCGGCGTCGTCGCCTACGCCGTGCTCTTCTTCGCCGGGCGCGCGTAAGCGCCCGAATCGGCATGCGGCGCGTCGCCATTTTAGGATCGACCGGTTCGATCGGCTCTCAGGCGCTTGAGGTGATCGCCGCGCATCCCGAGCGCTTCTCTGTGACCGCGCTTGCGGCGAGCACATCGATCGTCTTGCTTGCGAAGCAGGCGAATATCTTCCGACCGCGGGTTGTGTCGGCCGGTTCGAAGGAATTGGCGGAATCGCTGCGCGCGCGTCTGGACTACAAGCCCGAGCGCGTGGCGTACGGCGCCGATGGCTTGCGCGCCGCGGCGCTGGATTCCGGCGCGCAGCAAGTGCTCGCGTCGACCGACGGCATGGCCGGGCTCGGCCCGGTGCTCGGCGCGCTGGAGCGCGGCATCGATGTCGCCTTGTCCAACAAAGAGCTCGCGGTCGCGGCGGGCGAGCTGCTCTTCGCCGCCGCGCAGCGCAGCGGCGCGCGCCTCGTGCCGGTGGACTCCGAGCACAGCGCGGTTTTCCAATGTCTGGCGGGTGAACGGCTCGCCGACGTCACGTCGATCGTCCTGACCGCGAGCGGCGGGCCGTTTTGGGACCTGTCGCTTGAGGAACTGGAGCGCGTGACGCCCGAGCAGGCGCTGCGCCACCCGACGTGGCGCATGGGGCCGAAAAACACGATCGATTCGGCGACGCTCATGAACAAGGGCCTGGAGGTCATCGAGGCGAGCCATTTCTTCGGATTGCCCGGAGCGAAGATCGAGGTGGTCGTCCATCGCCAAAGCATCGCGCACGCATTCGTGTTCTTCGGCGACGGCAGCGTCAAGGCGCAGCTCGCGTGGCCCGACATGCGCGTGCCGATCGGGTACGCGCTCTCCTATCCGGAGCGATTGCCCGCTTCGGGCCGGGGGCAGGAAGAGACGCGCCGCAGTCTCGGCTTGGACGGCAAAAAGGCGACGCTCTCGTTCGAACCGGTCGACGAAAGTCGCTTTCCTTCGCTCAAACTGTGCTATCGGACACTCGAGCGAGGGCAGACGTATCCCGCCGTGCTGTCCGCAGCCAACGAAGAGGCAGGACGCGCCTTTCTGCAAGGGAAAGTCAAATTCACGGACATATGCGCGCTGGTCGAGCGCGCGCTCGAACGGCACCAGGCCTCGAACATGACGCTTGAGGCAGTAGAAGAAGCCGACCGTTGGTCGCGCGCCGCGACGAACGACCTCATCGCCGCAATCGCCTAGGATACGAATGCCGACGCTCCTCCTCATCGGGCTGCCCAACCTCCTGACGATCGGTCAGCTAGCGATCTTCTTGCTCATCTTGGGCGCGCTGATCATCTTCCACGAGTTCGGCCACTTCGTGCTCGCCAAACGGGCCGGCGTGAGGGTGACCGACTTCGCGATCGGCTTCGGGCCGTCCATCGTCGCGTTCAAGCGCGGCGACACGACGTACCGCCTCAATCTGCTGCCGCTCGGCGGCTACTGCAAGATGGTCGGCGAGGACGAGAAAGACGACGGCAGCGCCGATCCCGGAAACTTCCAGCATAAACCGCTGTGGTCGCGCTTCCTGATCATCGCCGCCGGCCCCGTGTTCAACTTCTTGCTCGGCGCCATCATCTTCGCGACGATCGCGACGTCGTACGGCATCCCGATCGCCGCCACCAATGTGGTCGACATCGTGCAGCCCGGCAAGCCGGCCGATCGCGCCGGGATCGTGCCGGGTGACCAGATCCTCGCGATCGACGGCCAAGCCTTTCGCAGCGCCGAGGAGATGGTGACGTACATCCACGGCCACGCCGATCAGACGATCGCGGTCGACGTCCAGCACGACGGCACCATCCGCCACCTCAATATCAAGACCGTGTCGCAAACTTTGTTCGGCAGGACGTTCGGCGCCATCGGCTTCATCCCACGGCAGCGCTTCGAGCGCGTCGGGATATTGCGCGGCGTGACGTGGGGTTTTCAAACCGTCGGTCTGACGATCTACACGCAGTTCGCCGGCCTCACCCAAGCGCTGTGGCAACGCGATGCGTCGGCGGTGTCAGGACCCGTGGGCATCGCGCGCAACGTGATCGCAGCCGAACAACGCGGCGCCGAATCGGTGCTCGAACTCGCCGGGCTGCTTTCGGTCGTGCTCGGGTTGTTCAATCTGCTGCCGATCCCGGCGCTGGATGGCGGGCGCTTGGCTTTCCTGGTCGTCGAAGGCATCCGCGGACGGCCGGTCGACCCAGAAAAAGAAGGGCTCGTGCACCTCACCGGCTTTGCGCTGCTCATGGTGTTGTTCATCTTCATCACCTATCACGACATCGCGCAGTGGGTCAGCGGGCGGGGTCTGTAGATCCATGAGCACCGCGCAGCCCGGACTGCCGCCGGTTCCCGAATGGTCAGGCGTCCAGGGGCGGAGCCCCGCGCCCCCGCCGCTGCCGCCGCGCCGCAAGACCCGGCCGGTGAAGGTCGGCGCCATCGTCATCGGCGGCGGCGCGCCCGTGTCGGTGCAGTCGATGACCACGACGAAGACCGACGACTGGGCGGCGACGCTCGATCAGGTCCACCAGCTCGCGGAAGCGGGCTGTGAGATCGTGCGCATCTCGGTGCCCGATGCGAAAGCCGCCGCCGCGTGCAAGAAGATAAAGGAAGGCGCGCGCGTGCCGCTGGTGGCGGACATCCATTTCGATCATCGCTACGCGCTGGCGGCCATCGAGGCAGGCTGGGACAAGCTGCGCCTCAATCCGGGCAACATCCGCGATCCGCAAAAGGTGCGCGAGGTCGTGCGCGCCGCGCAGGAGCGCAGCATGCCGATCCGCATCGGCGTCAACCTCGGATCATTGGCTCCCGACATCGTCGAAAAATACGGACGCACGCCTGCGGGCATGGTGGAGTCAGGCATGCGTCACATCCGCATTCTCGAGGAACTCGATTTCCGCGACATCGTCGTGTCGCTCAAAGCGCACGACGTGCGCACCACGGTGGCGGCATACCGCCTCATGGCGACCGCAGTCGACTATCCGTTCCACCTCGGCATCACTGAGGCGGGCACGCTGCGCACCGGCACGGTGAAGAGCAGCGTCGGCCTCGGCATGCTGCTGGCCGAAGGCTTGGGCGACACGATCCGCGTCTCGCTCGCCGCCGATCCGGTAGAAGAAGTGCCGGTGTGCTGGGAGATCCTCAAGTCGCTCGGCATACGGGAGCGCGGCGTGGAGATCACCGCCTGCCCGTCGTGCGGGCGCGTGCAGGTCGACATCTTGAATCTGGCTGAAGCGGTGGAGAAGATCACGGCTGAGTATCGCGCGCCGGTGAAGGTCGCCGTGATGGGCTGTGCCGTGAACGGACCGGGCGAGGCATCGATGGCCGACGTCGGCATCGCCGGGGGCAAGGGCATGGGGCTCATCTATCGCGACGGCGTGAAAGTGCGCTCGCTTCCGGAGGCGCAATTGCTGGCCGGTCTGCGCGAAGAGATCGAAAAGGTCATCGCGGAGCGCTACCCTGAGTATCGGTAGTGGAACTGGATCTTCTAGACCCAGTTGACTACCTTTAGATCCCGTTTCGTTCTCATCGCCCTGCTCGGCCTCGGCGCCGTGCTGCGCCTGGTCGAAGCGTATCGGCGGCCGCTGCAAGTCGACGAAGCGTTGACGCTGAATCTCGCCGACGCCCCTTTGCGCGATGCGCTGGTCTATCTGCGCACCGAGGACGTGCACCCGCCGCTGCTCACCTATGCGCTGCATATGGTTGAGGCCTGGCATGTGCCGGATATCGCGGTGCGCATGGCGATGGCTCTCATCGGCCTCGCTTCCGTCGCGCTGTTGTATTACCTCGTGCGCTTGTGGGCGGACGTGACAGCCGCATCGATTGCGGCCGTCTGCGCGGCGTTCATGCCCAGCCTGCTGTTCTACGACAGCTGGATCCGGATGTACGCGCCCTTTGAGTTTTTGGCGCTCGGCAGCTTCGTTCTGTTGTCGCTTGCGGTAAAAAATCCAGGCGGGCGGTTTGCGCTGTGGTTCGCATGGGCCATTTGCACCGCGCTCATGTGGTACACGCTGTACCTCGGATTGGTGGTCACGGCGGGCCAGTTGCTGTTCGTCATCGCGTTGCGGCGCAGTTCGCTCGTCTACGCGATAGGCGCTGCCGGGATCGCCGCGCTGCTCTGGCTGCCCCAGCTCGCAACCTTCGTGACGCAACTGCCCAACGGCGGCGTCGCCTGGCCATGGGGGCTGGCTCACCCGCTGACGGCGCTGCTGGAAATACCGGGTGGGGCGACGCTGGATCCGCAGTATGCCGGCGAGCGGCTGCGGGTGTACGCCGCGGTCGTGGCCTGGAGCTGGCTCGCGCTCGCCGCGTTCGTGGCATGGCGATCGAGCCGATCCACGCTCTTACCATGGCTGCTCGCGCCGTCCATCCTGCTCGTCGTCTATAGTCTCGCCTTCCACAAAGCGCTCTATTTCGAGCGCTACCACCTGCTCGCCGCCGACGGGCTCGCCGCGCTCACCGGGGTCGGCGTTGCGGCGCTGTGGAATGCCAAGCGGGAATGGGCGATGGCTTGCGCCGCAGCGGCGCTGATCGTGCTCGTCTCGTTCTCCGCAGCATTTGCGCTCGTACCGGCGTTTTACACGGCTTCGTGGCCCAGCGTCGCCCGGATCATCGCGACGGCGACGCAGCCGCAGGATCTGGTCGTGCTCGAGCAAGGCAGCTCGATCCATCCGCTGCAAAGGATGGGCGCATTTGCGAACCGCTCCGCGCTCACGGTTTTCGCGGCGCGCGACATCCCGATCGCGCTGCGAGAAATCCCCAAGCATCGACGCGTCCTCTACGTGAGCTACCAATCCGATCCGGTCGACCCCACGAACGCCGTCTACACAAGCCTCGCGGCAGGCCGCCATGTGGCAGGCGTATGGGCATTGCGCCGCGAGCTGCCCGCGGAAAACGTCGACATCACATTGTTCGAGAAATGAACTCACAGCAGGCGCGCGGAAAACCAGCTTAGTCATGCAAAAAGTCGAGCCGAAAAAAGAGGTCAAGACGATCCCGCCCAAGGGCGCGGATCTTTCCGAATGGTACACGCAAGTCTGCCTGCGCGCACAGCTCGTGGACTACACGCCCGTGCGCGGGTGCATCGCGCTTCGCCCCTACGGCATGGCGATCTGGGAGATGATCCAGTCCGAGTTCGACAAGCGCTTCAAGGCCACGGGTCATCAGAACGCCTACTTCCCGCTCTTCATCCCCGAGAGTCTGCTGATGAGAGAAGCGGATCATGTCGAAGGCTTCGCGCCCGAAGTCGCCTGGGTCACCGAAGGCGGCGGGGAAAAGCTGACGGAGCGCCTTGCGATCCGCCCCACTTCCGAAGTCATCATCGGCACCATGTATGCGAAATGGGTGCAGTCGCATCGCGACCTGCCGGTGCTCATCAACCAGTGGTGCAACGTCGTGCGCTGGGAGAAAGCCACGCGGCCGTTCTTGCGTACGCTCGAATTCCTATGGCAGGAGGGCCACACCGCGCACGCGACCGAGGCTGAGGCGGCGCAAGAAGTGCAACGCATGCTCGAGGTCTATCGCGAGGTCGCCGAGGACGTGTTGGCGCTGCCCGTCATCAAGGGCCGCAAGAGCGACAACGAAAAATTTGCGGGCGCGGTCGCGACGTACGCGATCGAAGCCCTGATGCCGGATGGCAAAGCGCTGCAGGCGGGCACGTCGCACGAATTGGGCCAGCATTTCGCCAAAGCGTACGACATCAAGTTCACCGACGTCGACGAAAAGGTGAAGCACGCCTGGACCACGTCGTGGGGCGTGTCGTGGCGGATTCTGGGCGGCTTGATCATGGCGCACGGCGACGACCGCGGTTTGGTGCTGCCGCCTGCGATCGCGCCGATCCAAGTCGTCATCGTGCCCATCATCAAGAAGGGCGACGAGAGCGTGCTGCCGGCAGCGCAACGCCTCTTGGACGAGCTGCGCACCGGCGTGCGCGTGAAACTCGACGATCGCGCCGAGCAGACGGCGCCCTGGAAGTTCAACGAATGGGAGATGCGCGGCGTGCCGCTGCGGGTGGAGATCGGGCCGCGCGACGTCGCCGAAGGCAAGGTGATGATTGCGCGGCGCGACACGTTCGAGAAATCAGCGGTCCCGATGGGCGAGGCCGCTGCGCGCATCGCGGGCATGCTCGCGGAGGTCCAAAACGCGCTCTACGCGCGCGCCCAAGCATACTTGCAGGAGCACACCGCCGAGCAGACCGAGCGCGCGGCGTTCATCGAGGCATTGAAGCGGCAGGAAGGATTCGCGCTGGCGCTTTGGTGCGGGCGCGCCGAGTGCGAACTCGACATCAAGGCCGAATCAGGCGCGGTCACCCGCGTCATGCAAGGACCCGCGCCGGAGGGAACCACCTGCGTGTATTGCGGGCAGCCGGCGCGCGTCAAGGCGTATTTTGCCAGATCGTATTAGAAATGTGGTATGCCAGACTTTAGTCTGGCTTCTCATCGCCGGACTGAAGTCCGGCATACCACAACCAGCGCTTGCGCAGCCGGAGGCGCAGCCGCTGGCCTTCATCTTGATGTATCACCACGTCGCCGACACGGTCCAGCCAGGTCCGTACGCGCGCGCCTTGACCGTCACGCCGCAAGAATTCGCTCGACACCTGGCATGGCTGCGCGCGCACGGCTGCGAGGCCGTCACCGTGAACACGATCGTGAACGACGCGGTTTCGCACAGCGTGCGCGGCTGCGAGGTGGCCATCACGATTGATGACGGGTACGATGACGCCGCTGCGCACGCGCTCCCGCTGCTGAGGCAATTCGGCGCCGTCGCGACGTTCTACGTGACGAGCGGGTTTTTGAACGACCCCGGACACCTCAGCGGCTCGCAGGTGAAACGCTTGGCGGATGCAGGCATGGAGATCGGCGCGCACACGATCGATCACCTCGATCTCACGGCGCTCGGCGATGCCGAGGCCGCGCATCAGATCGGCGCCTCCGGCCAGGTCCTGAAAGAGCTGACCGGCGCAAGCGTGTCGACCTTCGCCTACCCATCCGGGCAGCTCGACGCCCGAGTCGAGCGCCTCGTGAAGGCTGCCGGCTTGCGCAACGCGACGTCGACCCAGCCGGGAACGCTGACCGCGCCGGGAGCGCTTCAGGATCTCTACGCGCTGCCGCGCTATCGCATCGAACGCGATACGGGCATGAGCGTTCTGCAGCGAATCGTGGGAGGTGCGAAATACAAGCCTCTGCGGGGCGCGGCAGAGTCGCGAAGCATCGCGCGCAAGCGCGTCGAGGGGAATGATGCGCCGCTCGCCGAACGCATCGGCGCCGCGCTGCTGGATGCATCCTATCCTGAGCAATTGCTCAAGGTCCGGGTGCTGCGCACTTCGAGCGCAATCGTCGTGGGCATCGTGCTCTCCGCCGAAAAACCGCACGGCGCGCTGACCCGGGCTTCGGTGCTTTCCGACGTCGCCGGCATGATCGACCGGGCCTTTGCGGCGAGCCCCGCTATCGCCGAGGTCGATGTGTGGGCCAGCAAGCCGCTCCCGGTGCAGCAGAAGATGGCGAGCGGCGATCTCGCCGAGCCGAGCGTGCGCACGGTGTTCTCAGCGGCAGTCACGCGAGGGCAGCGCGAAACCGCCGCATCGCGGGCAGCCATGCTGCAAGCGACCTACTTCGACCCGAGTTGGTTGAGAGAAGCATAAGGTAGATGGGCGACGACTTCGACCACGCCAAGACGGTCCTCCCGAATGGCATCCGCGTGCTCAGCGAGCGCATCCCCCACGTGCGCAGCGCGAGCGTCGGGCTATGGGTCGGGGTAGGTTCGGCGCACGAGGAGCCGGCGGCGCGCGGCATCAGCCACTGCATCGAGCACATGCTCTTCAAAGGAACGCCGACGCGCGACGCGCAGCAGATCGCCGAATTGATGGACTCGGTCGGCGGCCATCTCAACGCGTTCACCGACAAGGAATCGACCTGCTATCACGCGCGGGTCGTGGACGTGCACGCGCCCCTGACGATGGACGTGCTCGCGGACATGTTCCTCCACAGCAATTTCGACCCCGCCGAGCTGCGCAAAGAGCAGCAGGTCATTCTCGAAGAGATACGGATGTACGACGATTCGCCGGACGAGGTGAGCCACGATCTGTTCATCCGTTCGGTGTGGGCGGGCAGCCCGCTGGGTGAACCGACCATCGGATACGAGCAGACGGTCAGGGCGATCACCAAAGAGTCCATCGTGCGCTATAAGGCATCGCGCTACTCGCCCAATGCGGTCGTGATCTGCGCCGCGGGCAACGTCGACCATACCGCGTTCGCGAAGCAGATCGAAACGCTCTTCGGCGGCATGCGCGGCGGCGGTCCGCCGGAGGATCCAGCCAAGCCGGAGTTCCAAGCGGTCACGGTCGTTCAGCCCAAAGACTGCGAGCAAGTGTATCTGTTGTTCGGCGCGGAGGGGTTCAGCGCGCGCGATGACCGGCGTTATGCGGTGTCGGTGCTCGACACGATTCTTGGAAGCGGCATGGCATCGCGGCTCTTCCACGAGATCCGCGAGAAGCGCGGCCTCGCCTACAGCGTGTATTCGTCCCACACGCCGTATCGCACGGCGGGCTTGTTCACGATTTCAGCCACGACGGGTCCGGATAACGCCGCCGAGGTGGTGACGCTCGTGCGGAACGAGCTCGCGCGCATCGTGCAAGACGGCGCCCTCGAAGCCGAAGTCGCGCGCGCGAAGGAACACCTCAAGGGCGGCTTGCTGCTGTCGCTGGAAAGCACGAGCACGCGCATGCTGCGCCTTGGGCGCAGCGAGTTGAGTCTGGGCCGCTATTTGGCCATCTCGGAAGTGATCGAGCGCGTCGACGCGGTGACGCTCGACGACGTCAACAACCTCGCGCGAATGCTTTTCGCTCCCGGCCGCACCGCGCTGACGGTCGTGGGTCCGGTCAGTGAGGATTTCGCGGCGAACCACGCGTTGGCGCAATCCGCATGACTGATTCCTAGGAGGGTGCTGCTCGCCGTCATCGTCGTGGCGTACGCGTTCGCCACGGCGCTCCAGATGGGAACGCACGCGGCTCGACTCGCCGGCGTCCGCACCAAGCGCGTGGCCACCGGCCTGACGCTTTTCAACTTGTTCGGGACGACAGGCCGCTTTCTCGCCTTCATCTATATGCCGCTGATCGGCGCGCTGGCAGACCAGGCGCGCAACGCTTCGGATCTCAGCCGGTTCGCCGGGGACCTGCGCGCGACCATGCTGGCGGCCACCGCCGGCACTTTGCTCGGCGGGCTGGCCATACCATGGGCGACGCGGCTCCTCGAGCGCGGTATCGTATCGTTCGAACGGCGCGGTTCGCTGCTTGCGGCAGTGCTGCAGGTGTTCAAGCCGCGCACCTTCGTCTCGCTGTTCCGCGATTTCCGGGCGCCGAGACCGGCGATGCTGCGCTATAGCCCAGCCCGGTTGCCGAAAGCGTTTCTCTGGTGGAACATCGTGGTGATGGCCTTTTGGGTCGCGGGACCGCTCTCGTCATACTATGCGGGTGTGCTGACGCCGAGCTTGCAGCTCACCGCCGTGTCGCTGTCCGGCCTGATCACGGGCGTTTCCACGCTCACGCTGACCTACATCGTCGACCCGACAGCCGCGCTCATCACGGACCAGGTGGCTACCGGGGCGCGCCCGGAATCCGACCTGAAAGCCGCGATCCTCTACATGGTCGTGACGACGGCCGTCGGCACGCTCCTTGCGCAAGCGCTGCTCGATCCGGCCGCGCATCTGATCTCCTACGCCGCGGGGGTGATCCACAATGTTCATCTGCAGTTGCACTAGGTTGAGGCAAGCGCTCGCGCTGTGCGCCGTCGTCGCCGCCCTCGCGGGCACGGCGTGCGCCGGCCAGCTGTCGCAGTCGATCGTGAATCTGCGCAACGCTCAGGGCGACGCAGCGCTCGAAAACGGCAACGTCCTCGAGGCGGAAAAAGAGTATGCATTGGCGCTCGCGATGGCGCCCAACGACACGCACGCGCGCGACGGCCTTGCGCACGTGCTCTACCTGCATGCTCAGGCGAACTTTCTCGCCAGCAAACTCGATGCGGCCGGCGCCGAGGTGCAAAAGGCGCTCACCTATGCACCGAAGGACTCGGCAACGCTCGACCTCGCGGGGGAGATCGAACAGGCGAAGATACGCCGCGACATCGTCATCGCCAACTACCCGTCCTACCAAGCCATGGCCGCGAGTCTTGTGGACGCGCTCAAGGCGGCCGATCTGGCGAACAAAGACGTCCAAAAGCAGCTCAAGGCATTTCGCTACGACTTCGACATCGCGCACCTGCGCAAGGCGATCGAGCTCAGCTACGATTTGGAGGCGCAAACGCATCGCATCACGCAGCGCTTGATCGCGTATCGCGGCCTTGTCGAGTCAGGCGCTCCGGGCCCCAAGGCGCCGCCCGCGCAGAGCGAAACGCCGAGCCTGCTCCCGATACCGTAGCCATGAACGAAAAGGCCATCCGCTACGACATCATCATCGCGGTCAGCGCGCTGCTCATCAGCGCGATCGCTTCGGTTGCAGTCGTGTATCAGACGCACGTCATCTCCGAGCAATTCTCCGCCACCGTCTGGCCGTATCTATCGTTTGAGGTGACTCGGGATCCGTCGCACCTCACAGTCGTCCTGCGAAACGACGGAATCGGGCCGGCGTTGATCCGCACGGTCGACGTCACGTATGAGGGCAAGCGGGCCCAATCGCTGGATGCGGTGATCGATCCTATCGTCGCGAAGGCGACGCAGGCGCACAAGGGCGCTACCCGTTCTACGATCGCCTCTATCGACGCCGGATCGGTTCTGGCAGCGCACGAACGCGTGACGCTCGTTCGGATACAGGGAGCGCAAGCGACGCAAGCCCTGCTCGAGGAAGCACCGCACGTCAATCTTTCGGTGTGCTACTGCTCGCTGCTCGGACGCTGCTGGATCAAACAGTTCAACGACCGTTCCGGCGAGCCGCACGACACCGCCCGCTGCCACTGAATATGGACACCCCTATCGTCTCGCATGCGGACGCATGGGCACGATACTCGCGATTCATCGCGGCCCTTACAGGCGTCGCGGCTATCATCTCGTTCGGCGGGTGGGCCTGGCATGTAGGCTGGGTAACCGGTCCGTTCCCCGGATATGAAGCGACGAAGGCGAACGCTTCTGTTTGTCTTGCCCTTCTCAGCGCGGCGGTCTTCATGCTTTCCTACGAACGACGGACGCCGGCGACCCGTTGGGTCATCGACGCTCTCGTCATTCTGGCAGTGTTGATCAGCGCTGCCACCCTGGCGGAATATATCTTTGGAATAAATTTCGGCATCGATCAAGCGCTCTTGCCCGATGCGAGCGGTGAGACACATCCTGGCAGAATGGCTCCCAATTCGGCCGCCGCACTTATCATGCTTGGGCTGGCAATCGCTCTGGTAGCGCGCCGTAGCGATACCAAGGCCGTCATCGCGCAGCTTCTTGCCGTGGCGTCAGCGATCATCGCGCTCTTAGGCATCATAGGTTATGTCTACGGCATTTCCGGCTTCTACGAGATGCAGTCCGAGGAAATGGCGACGGAGACGGCGATCGTCGTCTTCGCGCTCGCGGCAGCCGTGTTCGGTGTTTCGCGTGGGCTTGGATTCATGCGCATCGTCATGGGGCGCAACGCAGCCGGCTTCCTGATCCGACGGCTGCTGCCATGGGTCGTCGTCTTGCCGGTCGTTCTTGGATGGCTCTGCTTGCTCGGACAATCGCGCGGCCTCTTTGACGCGACGATGGGAGTGGGCCTTCTTGCCACATCAAATGTCGTCGCACTTGCGCTGCTGATCGTCATCAACTCGCGCTTTCTGTTCCGCACCGAGGCGACACGCGATCGGTTGCAGGAACAGCTTCGCTCGCACTTGGCGGACGTCGAACGCCAAGTCGCCGAACGTACTTCGGACCTCCACGAGGCGACAGAACGTTTGGCGGACAGCGAGCAGCGCTTTGCCCTCGCCGCAGAAGGGTCGGAAAGCGGCATCCTCGACCTCGATCTGGCGAGCGGAAAAATGTATTGCTCACCCCGCTGGAAGGCGATGCTTGGACTGCCTGAGAGCGAAACGATTGATTCGCCGCGCGCATTCGCAGAGCTGGTGCATCCCGACGACCGGGAAGGCGCGATGGCATTGCTGATGGGTCACTACAAAGGCGCGATTCCCAGCTTTTCGACAGAAGTGCGGATGAAGCACCGCGACGGCGCCTACCGATGGATGCTGAGCCGCGGGCAAGCTGTGCGCGACGAGTCAGGAAGAGCGATCCGGATGGTCGGCTCGCAGTCGGATATCTCCGAATTGAAGTCCCTGCAAGAACGCTTGCAGCGCGACATGGTCGAGGCCCAAGAGGCCGAGAAGCGGCTTCGAGCAAGCGAGGAGCGATTCCAGACCATCTTCAGTTCCGTCAACGACGGGATCTTCGTGAGCGACCAGGCAACGGGGAAATTCATCGACGTCAATCGGAGCGGCTGCGAAATGTACGGTTATTCGCGCGACGAGATCATCGGCCGCGATATCGAGTTCGTATCAGCCGGCGTGCCGCCCTATACGATGACGGAAGTCTTTGAAATGCTGAAGAAGGTGATGACGAGCGGACCGCAGACATTCGAGTGGTACTCAAGAGCCAGCGGAAACCGTCTGTTCTGGACGGAGATATCCCTTAGCATCGTCGCGTTCGGGACCGGGGACGTCGTGCTGGCGGCGGTCCGCGACATCTCGCTGCGGAAGCGCGCGCAGCAGCAGGTCGAACACATGGCGGCTTACGACGAACTCACCGACCTGCCGAACCGGACGTCGTTCCTGAAGGAAGTGCGGAATGCGATAGCTCGGGTGCGCCGGGGCGCCAAGGGCTTTGCGATCCTGTATTTCGATCTCGATCGATTCAAGGACGTGAACGACACGCTCGGCCATCCCGCCGGCGACTTGCTGCTTCAGGGGTTGGCCGAGCGGGTCCGGCGCAACATTCGCGAGGTCGACACGGCCGCACGGTTCGGCGGCGATGAGTTCGCCGTCATCGCAACCGACATTCGAGGGCCGGCGGACGCCGCCGTTCTCGCGGCCAAGCTTCTAAAGGTCATCGGCGAACCATTCGACATCAACGGCCATGCCGTCCATTCGGGCGCGAGCATCGGCATCGATATCTATGGGCCGGAATCACCCGACGCCGAGACGCTGCTGGCGCATGCGGATGAGGCGCTGTATCGAGCGAAGGCGGCTGGCCGGGGCGCCTACCGCTTTTTCACCGACGCCACAGACCCGAGGTCCGCTCTTCCGAGCTAGCGCTCGGAACGCTGCATAGTGGCGCGTCAGAGCGGGCTGGCGGTTGCGAGGTCGAAGACCTCCCAGTTCGACTGCACGCGTACGCGCGCGAAGCGCTGCATGTAGCGATAAAGCTGCTTGTTCGCGTGAAAGCGGTTGACCTCAATGGCCACAAAGTAGCGCGCGCCTTTGGCGATCGCGCTCTGCATGTCGAAGACCGTCCAGTCGAGCGGGTCCTCCTCCCAGCCCTTGCGCCCGATGAGATACAGCACCGAAGGGTCCTTGTGACCCATGACGATCAGCGTGTCAGGAAGAAGCGTCGCCTTGAGTTCCGCGGCCGCGCGATAGACCGGCCGGCTCCACGTATAATAAGGATGGATCTCCAGCATGTTCACGTAGACGGCCACAAACGTCGCGACCGCCAAAGCAGCGCACGCGACGGCCCGCAAGCGTTGCGGCTCTAAGCGCTCCCACACCGCGTCGACGCCCAGCGCCGCGACCAGCGCCGCCAGCGGCAGCCACGGCAGCAGGTAGTAGTCCACCCGCTCGACGTTGACGACCACGAACGCATACAAGCACAGCACCGCGCCCCACGACCCGAAGAGCCATGCGCGCGCTCGCGCACCGTCATCGCGCGGCTGCAGCAGCGCGCCGATGAGGGCCAACGTCAAAAGCAGCGGGCCGAGCACCGTCTCCGCGAGCATGCGCAAGAGCGCGAACGTACCTTGCAGACCCGAGATGAAGGCGCCGAGCGAAGACAACTCGGCCCACAACGTCGGTAAGACATGCTTTTGTGTGATGCCCGTGAACCAGTGCCATTCCGCGATGGCGTGCACGTGCGCGAAGTAAAGGAAGAACGGCGTCAGCGTCAGGGCCGCGAACGCGTACAGCGACCAGTCGGCAAACGCCCGCCACCGCAAGCGCGCCAGCGACATCGCCAACAGCGGTACGAGGACCAGCAGCGCCGGCGGCTTGGCCAGCCATGCGAGCGCGCCGAAACCCGTGGCCCAGAAGAAGTCGGGCAGGCGGCGCGTTTTGCACCAGCGCCACCAAAAGAACAGCGTGCCGGTCGAGAAGAAGATCATGAGGCTGTCCGGCGTCAGCGTGCGTCCGTAATAGACGGCTCCTGGAGCGATCGCGTAGAGCAGCGCGGCGATCAGACCGGCCCGCGGCGAGCGCAGTTCGCCCGCGAAGAAGAAGAGCAGCACAATGGTCGCGACGCTGAACGCGACCACGATGAGGCGGATGAAGGTCTCGTGGATGCCGAACACCCGATACAATTGGGCCGCTGCGAACGGCGCCAGCTGCAGCTCGAGCTCGACGTAATGGGGCGGCGGGCCGTTGTAGTCGGTCTGCGGGTAGAAGATGTTGTTTTGGAGCAGCGCGAAGTTCCGAGCGATCGCCGCTCCGTCGCCCTGGCGCCATCCGGGATGGTCCAGGATCGGAGCGTGGATGCTATACAGACGCAGGCAAAGGCCCAGCAGCACGATCGCAAGGAGCCCAAAGAGCCAAACGCGGTTCCCGGCGCTCGCGGGTGCTGCCTCGCTCACGGTTCTTCGGGCGCCGGCGGCTCGTGCGTGTGCCGAAACGTCCAATACTTGTTGATGAAGAAATTCCAGCCCATGCCGACGATCGTCGCGAACAGCCACGCCACCGAGTTCCGGAACGGGGTGGCCTGAGGCAGCCGCCCGAGCGCGAGCCACAGCACCACTTCCGAGATGACCAGCGCCACCGCCGACACGGTGATGAACTGGGCCAATTCCCGGCCCGCATGCCCCTTGGAACGGAACGTCCAGTTGCGGTTCCACCAATAGTTGTTCACGCCGCCAAGGATGAAACCGACCGCGTACGCGATGCGCGTGTCAAACGCGAAATGCAGCAAGGCGTGGTAGGTGACGAAGTTGACCAGCGTTCCGGAGAGCCCGACGATGCCGAACTTCACGAACTGCCTGACACCGCGCCGGGCTACGAGGCGCTGCGCGACGCTCACGCGAGCCAGTACCAATCGGCGAAGAAGACCGTGAACAGTCCGAGCAGCGGCAAGAACAGGGCGAGGATGGCCGAGTTGACGAGCGGCCGCCGGCCCCACAACGCGAGGACCATGAACGCGGGAAACACGACCAGGTCGAAGCGGGGGAAGCTCATCAGGCTGGCGGTCGACATCGGGATAAGCATCGCCGCTGCGAAGTACAGCCAGTAGGATGGCCGCAAGATCCTGATCGCGACGACGAGCAGCGCTAAGAAGGCGACGGTGAAACTAAGCTCAATCACGTGGTTGGCGATCGCCGCAGACGAGAGCGAGTGGGCGATCTCCTTGAACGTGTTGCCGATGCTCACCCATGGCGCGGCGAGGTGCCGGTTCCAATTCGCCTGCACCTTGAGGAAGTAAAGCGGGTCGCCGACCAGGGCGTAGAGATACAGCATGTACGCGAGCAATCCCGAAGGCACGAGCGCGAGGCCGATGACGCCGCGCGCCAGCACCGTGCCGCGGCGTTCGCGGAATGCGCGCCAGATCTCGTAGGCCAGCGGCAGCAAGAGCAGCACGCCGTACGGGCGCGTCATCGAAGCAAGCGCGCCGCACACCCCCGCGGTGATGAAGTTCCCGTGCCGGGCGTAGTAGACGCTCGCGACGGTCAGCGCGAGGAAGAGCGACTCGGTGTACGCGGCTGAGAAAAAGATCGCCGTCGGAAAGACCGCGATGTAGAAGACGGCATGGAATGCGGTCGACTCTTCCCCGAACTCGAGCTTCATCAGCGCGTACAGATACGCGAGCGCGACCAAAAAAGCCAAGTTGGAGATGATGAGCGCGGCGATGAGGTGATCGCCGATGAGAGCGCCTAGCCCATGGATCAGCAGCGGGTAGAGCGGGAAGAAGGCGAAGTCGCTGCCGTGATAGCCTTGCGTCGCGATCGCGAGGTAGTGTTGCGCGTCCCATCGGCCCCAAACGTCCAACAGCAAGCCGCGGCCGGGCGTCCAGTGCTGGCCCGCGCGCTGACCGATGACGATCGCGGCAAGCGACGAGATCAAGATCAGCGGTATGCGCGTGGCCAGGAAAACACCGACCACCATGCGCACGGAGCGCACGAAGTACGCCAGCACGCCGACTTTCACCGCTGCCCAGGCCAGCGCCACGAGCGTGAGGAGCAGCGACGCTGAGCCAACCGACATCGGCAATTGGATGACGTAGAGCAACAGCGCCAGCACCGGCACGTAGGCGTACGCGTCGGCGCGCAGCAGCGACTCGTACGGGATCCCCGCCCAGCGCGAGACGTAATACGAATACGCGATCCATAAGCCCAGCGCGCCGGCCACTCCGGCGACCAGCAACACGAGCAGCAGCGCATTGGAGATGAGCAGGCTGTGCGCGCCGTGCGTCGCGAGCACGTACCATACGAAGAGCCCGGTGATCGCACCGCCTACAGCGGCGAGAGCCGCGCCGAAGCGCGCGCCTGCGGGCAGCGGCATGGGACCCGTCGTCGTGACGGCCGGGGCGTCGAAAACTTTTTCTGCGGCGGCGTAATCCACGAGGTGCGTCAAATTCGCCGTCACGAGCGGCGCGCCATGCCATCCCAGGGATTCGCGACGACATGCCAAATTTGGCGGGACATGCTGCGGTTCGTCGTTTTGGTCCTCACCACCATCAGTCTGCTCGGGGCGAGCGCCGCGCCGACTGTGCTGCTTGGGGCATTCGCAGGCATCGAAACCGACGTCGCGGGCGCGAGCGTGTCGCTGCTGCAGTCCGACGGATCGTCTCGATCCTTGCGCGTGGCAGCCGACGTCAGCGTGCGCGAGCGCGCGATCGGCGGTCAGTGGCGCGCGATCGGCTTATTGGATCTCAAGGAAGGCGAACCGATCGCGGCGACCGTCGGGCCCGGCGGCGCGGTGAACGCGATCGATGCGGAGTTTACGCCGGTGGCAACACGCTTCGTCCTGGTCAAGAACGACTACGGCGTCGGCACGAACGGCTCGGTGTACAAACTTATCGGAGCAGCAGCCCGCGCCGGCGCCAAACTCACAAGCGGGACATACGTCTATTTGAGAACCGACCCGCAGACCAAGGCGGCATTTGATCTGGTCGCGTCCAGCGTGCCGCTCACGGAAACGGGCGAGCGCGCGCGCAGCGTCGCCGTCACGCTCGTCGCGCGCGTGCCGGTCAACACGCCGCCGAACGACATCGTGTACATCGCGACCAACGCGCAGAGCTGGACTCCGAACGCGCTGCGCATGTCGCCGCTCCCCGGGAACAAGTGGACCTTGACCATGACGTTGCTCGGAGGCACGCAACTCGAGTACAAGTACACGCGCGGCTCGTGGCCGAGCGACGAGCGTGACGCCGCCGGTTCAGAGATCACGAATCGCACGCTCGTGGTGGGCAACGACCAGGATGTGCAGACGATCGACGATAGCATCGTGCGCTGGGCCGATCTGCCAAGTTGACACGGGGGAAATGCTGATGGATACGCTTGATTTCGTCAAGGTGACGGAAGCCGCTGCGTTGGCAGCGTCGCGCTGGATGGGGCGCGGCGAGCGCGACGCCGCCGATGAGGCGGCGGTCGAGAAGATGCGCGAGGTCCTCAACGAGATGGACATCAAAGGCACGATCGTCATCGGCGAAGGTGAGCGCGATGAAGCTCCCATGCTCTTCATCGGTGAGATGGTCGGCCGCGGCGGCGTCGAGGTGGACATCGCGGTGGATCCCGTCGAGGGCACGAATCTCGTCGCGAACGGCCTGCCGAATTCGATCGCCGTGCTGGCGGTGACGGCCAAGGGCGGCCTGCTCAACGCCCCCGACACCTACATGGCGAAACTTGCGGTCGGACCCAAAGCTGCGCCGTACGTGCACATCGATGCGAGTGTCACCGAGAACTTGCAGGTCGTCGCTCATGCGCTTGAGCGTCCGATCGACGACGTCACAGTCGTCATCCTCGACCGTCCGCGCCATAAAGAGCTGATCGAAGAAGTACGCCGGGCCGGCGCGAAGATCAAGTTGATCTCCGACGGGGACGTTGACGCGGCCATCGCCACCGCGATCGATGGAACCGGCATCCACGTGGCGCTCGGCACCGGGGGCGCGCCGGAAGGCGTCCTCGCGGCTGCGGCGTTGCGCTGCCTCGGCGGCGGATTCATGGGCCGTTTAAAGCCGCGCAACGAGGACGAGGTCAAACGAGCCAAGGCGATGGGCTTCGACAACGTCGACAAAGTGCTCAACATGGACGATCTCGTGAAGACGGACGATGTGACGTTCGTGGCGAGCGGTATCACCGACGGCGACTTGGTCAAGGGCGTGCGCTTTTTCGGCAACGGCGCGCGCACGCATTCGATCGTCATGAACGGCGAGGCGCGGACGGTTCGTTTCATCGAAACGGTGCATCGTCTGCGCGCGGAGCCGTTCCGGATGCGCGCCCGCTAATGACGCCGTGATCAAACTTCTCACGCCGGATGCGATGGTGGAACGCGTGGAGGATATCTCCCGCGACCTGCTCACCGGCTGGGGCGCGCGCGGCATCGCGCTCGACCTCGACAACACGATCGTGCCCTGGCACACGGCTGATGTGCGGCCCGCGATCGCGGCGTGGGTCGCGACGCTGGTGCGAAGCGGGCTGCGCGTCTGCCTGCTCACCAACAACTACGCTCAGCACGCGCGCGACGTGGCCGCAGCGCTCAACGTGCCCATCGTGGCAGGCGCGCTGAAGCCCGCACCCTTCGCCTTTCGCAGAGCGCTCGAGGCAATGGGCACCGAGGCGGCTAGGAGCGTCGTCGTCGGCGATCAGCTCTTCACTGACGTGCTCGGCGGCAAGCTCGTCGGGATGCGAGCGGTGCTGGTGCAGCCGATCGGAGCGCGCGAGTTCCCGACCACCAAGATCTTGCGCTGGCTCGAGCGGCCGCTCATCTCGCGTCTGCGCAAGGCGGGCGCAGCTTCGCATTGAGCGCCGGCGGCGCGTGCTACGCGGTCATCGGCGACCCCGTCTCGCATTCGCTTTCGCCCGCCATGCAATCCGCGGCCTTCGCCGCCGCGGGCATCAGCGCCACCTACGAAGCGGTGCGCGTGACCCGCGAGGACGTGGCCGCATTTGTCTCCCGCGCGCGCGCCGGCGAGTTCGCCGGCTTCAACGTCACGACGCCGCTCAAAGAAGCGATGCTCGAGCATCTCGACGAATCTGACGACAGCGTGCGCGAGGCGCGCGCGGTCAACACCGTCAAAGTCGAATCCAGCCGCCTCATCGGGCACAACACTGACGGAGCCGGCTTCGTGCGCGCGCTGCGGGAGTTGTGGTCGTTCGAACCGCGCGATGCGGCGATATTGATCTTGGGGGTTGGGCCCGCGGCGCGAGCCATCTCGCAGGCACTCAATAAAGCAGGCGCAACGGGCGTCTGGTCCTGGTCGCGTCACTCGGGTCTGCTCGTGGGTTCGCGGCGTGAGGGAGCGATGGATCTGATGGTGCAGGCCACGCCGCCGCTCGCCTTCATCCCCCCCGCCATCCTCGCGCTTGTGGGACCCAAGACCAAGATCTTTGACCTCAACTACGGCACGCCGTATTCCTCGATAGCGCCGAACTTGGGCGGCGAGCGCAGCGACGGTCTACCGCTGCTGCTGCATCAAGGCGTGTTGTCGTTCGAATGCTGGACGGGCAGGCCCGCGCCGCTCGAGGCGATGCGCGCAGCGCTCGGCTGCGACCGGGGCTAAAGCCCCGGCACTACATGCGAACTTGGCTTGGAACGCTGCGTTCGGTGGAAGACGGTTCTTCGACGAGGACTTTGGTCGAGGCATGCGGCGTCCATAGACGGCGCTCCGGTCTATTCAAGCCGCGAGACGCGAACGCACCAGCCACGCGACAGTACGCTTCCAGCAGCGCGGCGCCGACGAACCAATCGAGCCGCGGGTGGTCGTCGCGCAGCACGCGCCACGCCGCTCGCGCGACGTTGGAGATCGTGTTGGTGGAAACCGGGAAGCGGCAATCGCGCTGCATCTGCAAGTTGTACGCATACCAGCGGGTCCGTTGCGCGACGAACTCGCGCACCGTGCCCGGGCCGCGATTGTACACGATCGCCTCGGGCGCATAGGCCGCTTCATAGCCGATCGCGCGGATGCCGTACTCGATCTGCACCTCGTCCGCCAGACGGTTGGGATCGAGCCCGCGGAAGACGTTGCGAAACGCGATCACCTCGCCCATTTTGGGACTCGCCAACGACACTTGATGGTGCAGCTTCCACATCAGATTGACCACGAAGCCGATGAAGTGATCGGCGCGATTGAGCGGAACGGGGTGCGAGCCCACGATGCCGACGCGCTCGTCGACCAAGGGGTCGGTGATCTTCTGGACCGCCTGGGGGGAGTACACGAGATCGGCTGCGGAGATCAGCAGAATCGGTTCGCTTGCGTGGCGGAAGAACTCGTTGACCGCCAGCACTTTGCCGCCGCGCTCGGCCTCGGCGGCGAGCTCCACGCGGGAATCGCGCGCGGCATACGCGCGCACGATCTCGCACGTCCGGTCAGTGCAGCCGCTCGCCACCACGACGATGCGGGAAATGCGCTCGTCCGCGGTTTGGCGCAGCAGACTGTCGAGGAGGTGACCGATGTTGGCCTCCTCGTTGTATGCCATGACCCCAATGGCGACGGAGCCGGCATCCAATGGGGAGGGCAACGCGCCGCGTTCCATCATTCTATCTTAAGCATCGGCATTTGGAACAGCGCCGCAAGCGACCGGGTCAGGGAGGAAAGCGCCCTTTTGGCCGATACATGAAGGAGAATGAAAGCGGTCATCCTGGCGGGTGGTTTAGGGACCCGTATCAGCGAGGAGACGCACCTGCGTCCCAAGCCCATGGTGGAGATCGGCGGCATGCCGGTGTTATGGCACGTCATGAAGACCTATTCCGCCCACGGCATCAACGATTTCGTGATCTGCTGCGGCTACAAGGGCTACGTCATCAAGGAATATTTCGCCAACTATGGCCTGCACATGTCGGACGTCACGTTCGACATGCGTGCAAGCTCCGTCGCGGTCCACGCAAGCTCCGCGGAGCCGTGGTCGGTGACGGTGGTGGACACCGGCGAGCAGACCGGAACGGGCGGCCGCCTTAAACGCGTGCGGCGCTACTTGGGAGACGAAGATTTCTGTTTGACCTACGGCGACGGGGTCAGCGACGTCGACATCGGCGCGCTCATCGCGTTTCATCGCGCACAGAAGACGCTGGCGACGGTGACGGCGGCGCAGCCCCCCGGACGATTCGGCGTGCTCGCGGTGAGCGGCAACAAGATCACAGCTTTTGATGAAAAGCCGCAGGGTGACGGCGGCTGGATCAACGGCGGCTACTTCGTGCTCAAACCCGGCGTCATGGACTACATCCAAGGCGATGACACGGTTTGGGAGCGCGAACCGCTCGAGCGGCTGGCACGCGAAGGTCAGCTCTCCGCGTTCGTGCACCGAGGCTTCTGGCAGCCTTTGGACACGCTGCGCGACAAGAACTTGCTCAACGATTTGTGGGCGCGCGGGGCGGCGCCGTGGAAGGTCTGGAAGTGAATCCTGGTTGGTGGCGCGGACGGCGGGTATTCGTCACCGGCCACACTGGTTTCAAAGGAGCGTGGTTGTCGCTGTGGCTGCAGCGCCTCGGCGCAGACGTCACCGGCTATTCGCTCGCGCCTCCATCGCAGCCTAACCTGTTCGAGACTGCAGACGTAGCGCGGGGCATGCGCTCGATCAGCGGCGATGTCCGCGACGCGAGCCGAGTCGCCGCGGCGCTGAGCGATGCCCGCTCGAGCGTGGTCTTTCATCTGGCGGCGCAGTCGCTCGTGAGGACCTCTTACCTCGAGCCGCTCGCGACGTACGAGACGAACGTGATCGGCACGGGCAATGTGCTGCAGGCCATTGCGGGCGATGCCGGCGTGCGCGCGGCTGTCATGGTGACGAGCGACAAGTGTTACGCGCCTGCGCCCGATGCTCGACGGCATCGTGAAGACGATGCGTTGGGAGGCAACAGCCCATACGCGGCGAGCAAGGCGGCAGCGGAACTCGTGACGTCGGGATATCGCGGTGTGCTGGCAGCCGCCGCATCCGTTGCGGTGGTGGCCACGGCGCGCGCCGGCAACGTCATCGGCGGGGGCGACTGGGCGCGCGATCGCTTGGTGCCGGATGTCATCAGCGCATTCATCGCCCGCAAGCCCGCGCGCGTGCGAAATCCGAAAGCCGTGCGCCCGTGGCAGCACGTCCTCGACCCGCTGGAGGGCTACTTGACGCTCGCCGAGCGCTTGTGCGAAGAGGGAGCGCCATTCGCCGAGGCGTGGAACTTCGGTCCGGCAGAAGATCACGAACGGCCGGTGGGCGCGCTCGCCGACTTTCTGGCCGAACGTTGGGGTGACGGCGCGAGTTGGCAGCATAGCGATGATGGCGGAACGGGCCTGCGGGAAGAGCCGGAGTTGCGCCTGGACTCTTCAAAGGCGGCGCAGCGGCTGGGTTGGCGCGCGCACATCCCTTTGGAGCCGGCGTTGGGCTCGGTCGTCGAGTGGCACAAATCTCAACGCGCCGGCGCGAACCCGCGGGATCTGGTCGAAGCCGACATCGAGCGACTGCGCGTCGCCGCGGTGCCATGACGGGGCCGGAGGCGTCCGCGACGGCTCTCCGGTGCAGGTTTTGCGGCGCGGCGCTTGACGAAGCCGTGCTCGATCTCGGACTGTCGCCGCTTTCCAATGCGCTCGTGGACGGGAGCCGGCTCGACCGTGCCGACGAGCTTTACCCCTTGCGCGCCTACGTCTGCTCGAAGTGCTGGCTCATGCAAGTGCCGGAGGTGGTGAGCCGCGAGCAGATATTCTCCGAGTATGCGTACTTCTCGTCGTATTCGACCAGCTGGCTCGAGCATGTGCGGCGCTATGCGGATCAGATGACCGCGCAGCTGGCTCTCGGGCCTGCAGATCTGGTGGTGGAGGTGGCCAGCAACGACGGGCACTTGCTGCGCTGTTTCCAAAAGCGCGGCGTGCGCGTGCTCGGCGTCGAGCCGGCGAAGAACGTCGCGGCAGAAGCGGTAGCGAGCGGCATCCCGACGCTTCCGGAATTCTTCGGCACTGCGCTAGCGGGTGCGATGAGAACGGCCGGCACGAACGCCGACCTGATCGTCTGCAACAACGTCTTGGCTCACGTCCCCGACGTCAACGACTTCGTCGCCGGACTCGCCACGCTCCTCAAGCCCGCCGGCACGATCACGCTCGAATTCCCGCACCTGCTGCGCATGCTGGAAGGCGGGGAATTCGACACCATCTACCACGAGCACTATTCCTATTTCTCGCTCATGACCGCGTCGCGCATCTTCGCCGCTCACGGATTGACGGTGAGCGACGTCGACGAATTGCCGACGCACGGCGGATCGCTGCGCGTGCACGTGCAGCATGCCGCGGCCGCGAAGCCGTCCGCGCGCGTCGCGTCACTGCTGGCGCACGAGCGCGCAGCAGGCTTGGGATCCCTAGCGGTCTACAAAGCGTTTGGCGCGCGGACGAGAGACGTGCGCGGCAGGATTCTAGCGTTCGTCGAAGGACTCGTGGGAACGGGCATGCGGCTCGCAGGCTACGGAGCGCCGGCGAAAGCGACGACGATCCTCAACTATTGCGGAATCGGCACGGATATCATCGAATACACCGTCGATCGAAGTCCCCATAAACAGGGGCGCTTCATCCCAGGCGTGCGCGTGCCCGTGTTCGCCCCGGAAGAGATCTTTGAACGAAAGCCCGACGTCGTGGTCGTGTTTCCGTGGAACATCCTCGCGGAGATCACCGCGCAAATGCGCGGCATAGCGAGATGGAACGGGCGCTTTGCCACGCTCATCCCGGAACCGCAGCTTCTCGCAGAAAGCGCGCTGACGTGAACTTCGCTTTGCTGGCGGCTAGAAAGGTCGGCCTCGAGGTCGCGGCGTTTCTTGGGCGATCCGGCGAACGGCCGGCATGCCTGCTCCTGGACGCCGCCGATGAGGATGGCTTGAACGGCAAGATCAGCGAGGCGCTGGGAATGCCTGCGAAGGACACGCATGTCATCGGCAAAGGCGACAACGATCGCTTGGCTGCGATACTTTCGGGCTACCAGCTCGAGCTCGGGATATGCGCGTGGTGGCCCCATCTGCTGTCCAAGAAAACGATCGCAGCCGCGCGCCTGGGATTCTTGAATCTCCACCCGAGCCTGCTGCCGTACAATCGCGGGAAGAATCCGAATTTCTGGTCCATCGTCGAGGAGACGCCGGCGGGCGTGACCATCCATTGGCTCGATGACGGAGTGGATTCAGGCGCGATCGCGTTCCAGTCCGGACTCGAAACCACGTGGGAAGACACCGGCCGCAGCCTTTACGACAAAGCGCAAAAAGCGATCGTCGACCTCTTCGTCAAGCACTGGCCGCAGATCCGCGCCGGCACGGTGCCGCGAGCCGCTCAAGACGACGACCGCGCGACCGCGCATCGCGCGTCTGAGATGGACGCGATCTCGCGCATCGAGCTGGGGCGATCGTACCATGCGCGCGACTTGCTGAACCTGATGCGCGCGCGGACGTTTCCACCGTACCCGGCCGTGCGTTTTGAGGACGGCGGCCGGGAATTCGAAATCCGAGTCGAGATCAAGGAGCGGCCTCGTGAGCAGCGCTGAGCCGCGCGATCCAGAGGTCATCGCGCGCATGGCCTCGGATGAAGAGCTGCGGCGCTTGACGCGACGCTTCTTCGATCTGCTCAATGCGCATCGCTACTCGTATAACTTCTCCTGGTTGGGCCGGCCGGTCATCCAGTATCCGCAGGACATCGTCGCGTTGCAGGAGATCGTCTGGCAGGTGAAGCCGCGCTTGATCGTCGAGACGGGCGTCGCGCACGGCGGGCTGACGGTGTTCTTCGCCTCTATGCTCGAACTGCTGGGCGGCGACGGCATGGTCGCCGGCGTCGACATCGAGATCCGGCCTCATAATCGGGCCGCTATCGAAGCGCATCCGCTTGCCAAACGCATCGCGCTCATCGAAGGATCGTCCACCGATCCCGCCGTCGCGGCGCAGGTCGCAGAGCGCGCCCGGGGCAAAGCGCCGGTGATGGTCGTGCTGGATTCGAACCACACGCATGCTCACGTGTCCGAGGAGCTGCGGCTCTACGCTCCGCTCGTCACCAAAGGCAGCTACCTCGTCGTGATGGACACCGTGGTGGAATGGATGGATGAGAGCGCGCTTGGCGACCGGCCGTGGGGCCGGGGGAACAGCCCGATGACGGCCACGCAGGCGTTTCTCGCGGCCGACGACCGCTTCGAAGCCGATGCTCGAATAGATGAGAGACTGCTGATCACGGTCGCTCCCGGCGGCTACTTGCGTCGAGTGAAGGACTAAAGCGCCATCGAAACGATTCCCGTCTTCGCGCCGCACATCGGAGCCGACACCAAAGAGCACATCAACGCCGCGCTCGATGTCGGTTGGCTCGGCATGGGGGCGACGACCAAGGAGTTCGAGGACCGGATCGCCGCGTATCTGGGCCTGAACGGACGTTACGCCGTGGTCACCAACACCGGCACGTCTGCGCTGCACTTGGCGCTGCTCGCAGCCGGGGTGGGCCCCGGGGACGAAGTCATAACGCCGTCGTTCAACTACGTCTCAGATCATCAAGCGGTGCGCTTGACGGGCGCCGACGTGGTCATGTGCGACATTCGGGACGACGATCTGGGGATCGACTGCGAATCTGCGGGCGAACTCGTCGGCAAGCGCACGAAAGCCATCATACCTTTGCATTTCGCGGGGATCCCGTGCGACCAGACCGGAGTGTTCCGGCTGGCCGAGCAGCATGGTCTGCGCGTCATCGAAGATGCATGCCACGCCTTCGGCACGGCGATCGAAGGCAAGAAGATCGGCAGCTACGGGGACCTGGCCGCGTTCAGTTTCGATCCGGTCAAGGTCATCACGTCCATCGACGGCGGCTGCGTCGTGCTGGGGGATGAGGACGAACGGGACCGTCTGCAGCGGCGCCGCCTGCTGGGCGTGGACCGCGACACGACCGAACGTTACAAGAATCGCCGGGCCTGGGATTACGACGTAGTCAGCGACGGGTACCGCTATCACCTCACCAACATCATGGCGAGCGTCGGCGTCTCGCAGATCAAGCGCGTCGATGAATTCATCCATAGCCGGCAAGCCGTTTGCCGTGCTTACAACCAGGCCTTTGGAGCCCTCGCGGGCGTGCGGGTGCCGCCAAGCGATTTCACCGACGTCTCGCCCTTCATTTATAGCCTGCGCGTGCTCGGCGGCAAGCGCGAGGCGCTGATCGCCCATCTGAGGGAGCGCGCCATCGACGTGGGCATCCACTTCGTGCCCGTGCACCGGCACGCGTATTTCGCGGACGCCAAGCGCGCTGAGCTCCCCGTGACCGAAAAGGTCGTGACGGAGGTCCTCACGCTTCCGCTGCATTCGAACATGAAGCCGGAGTTCGCGGACCGGGTCATCGACGGCGTCGTCAGCTTCTTCGCATGATGGCGACCATCACCACCGTCATCCCGACGTATCGCCGGCCGGCGCTGCTGCGTCGCGCGATATGCAGCGTTTTGGAGCAGACCTACCGTCACATCATCGTCCGCGTCTTCGATAACGCGTCGGGCGACGAAACCGAGGCGGTCGTCGCGCGCATCGCCGCCGCCGACCCGCGGGTGATCTACCATCGCCATCCGGCGAATATCGGCGCGTTCGAGAATTTCCTTTTCGGCATGCGGGCCGTCGACACGCCGCTGTTCTCGTTCTTGTCGGACGACGACGTGCTCTTCCCGAACTTCTATGAGACCGCGGTCGCCGCGCTGGAGTCGCAACCCGACGCGCTGCTCTTCGCGGGCTCTACGCTCGAGTTCGCCGAAGACGGCGCGCTGCTGTACGTGCCGTTGGCATACTGGCCTCGGGAGGGCACCTTTGAACCTCCCGAAGGCGCGCTGCGCATGCTCGGCAACCGCCACCCGACGTGGACCGGTATCGTATTCCGGCGCGAGGCCATCGATCGGGTCGGGGTGCTGGATCGGGAAGTGGGTCCGGCTTCGGACCTCGACTACGCTATGCGCGTCGCGGCGCGCTTCCCCATGCTGGTCTCATTCGCTCCGTGCGCCGCCTACGTCAGTCATCCCGGTTCGAACTCCGTCAACGAAACGGTCGCGGTCGTGCCCGGCTATGAGAAGATGATCCGGACTCTGGCCGGCGACGAGCGGATCGATGCGGCCGCGCGCGCCGAACTGCGCCGGCGCCTTTTGGCGCAGGTGCGCGGCAAGCTCTTGGAGATCAGCGTCAAGTCGCTGGTGCGCGGCGACGCTGAAGGCTCTCGCGCCGCGGCTCTCATGCTGCGCGACCGCTACCACGCGCGGGTGTCGGGAAGCGCATTGCTCGCGCTGCGCGCCGCGTGCGTCGCTCTGCCGCCGTTGCATCGAGCGCTCATATGGGCGGAGGGAGTGCGCCTGCGCAGGCGCGCGCGCGCCTCGCGCGAGCGGCTGCAGGCGCAGCAGCGCAATGGCGCCGCGGATCTCGAAGCTTACTCCCGCTATCTCGAGACGCCGGCGAATTGACGACCGCGCCGACACGCGCCGCCAAGCCTGTGCCCACGTTGTGGACCGTCGCGATCTTTGCCGCGGCCGCAGCGGGCGCTGCAGCGATGCTGTCCGCCGAAGCCGTCGTCCGCGGCTATAGCGGCGCGCAGGATTGCACGGCGGGTCTCGCGCTGCCGATCCCCGTGATCAACTGTGCCGCGCAGGGTTGGTGGATGGTCGCCGCGCTGTGGACGATGGCGCTGCTGCTCGGCTTGTGTGGCTGGCGCCTGACGCGCGCTCTCGCCGATTCGCCTGAGTCGCGGCGCAGGTTCTTCGGGATCCAAACAGCGCTGCTCGTGGCTTTGACGTTCCTTCCGCTCACGCTATCGGCCGACATATACTATTACGCGGCATACGCGCGCATCTTCGGCGTGCATGGCATCAACCCGTACGTCTTGAGCACGCCGCTGTCGTTGGCGTCGGACCCCGCGCTCAAGCTTTCCCTCGCCGCGCTCAGCAACCCGCCGTATGCGGATCCATACGGCCCGCTTTGGACGCTGCTCGCAGGTCTGATCGGACGGCTCGAATCGGGAGCGACGCTGTGGTTGCAGTTGTGGACGCAGCGCATCCTCGCCGTGGGCGCCGCATTGGCCGCTACCGGCGGCCTGTGGCATATCCTGCGGCGTCTGAGCTGGCGCGAACGGTGTTCGCGCGTCGGCGCGTTCGCGTTCAATCCACTCGTGGTTTATGAAGCGGCAGTCGGCGCGCATAACGACGTCATCATGGTCGCCCTCGGCATCTGGGCGTTTGCGCTGGTCGAGGAGATGCCGCTGTACGCCGGGCTGCTGCTCGGTGCATCGATTTCCATAAAGTATGCCTCCCTGGTGGCGCTGCCGTTTTTCTTCCTCAAGGCGCGCCATTCGGGTTGGCTGCGCGCAGGTCTCGCGTCGCTGCTCGCGCTCGCCGTGCCCCTCGTATGCTTCGTGCCGTTTTGGAGCGCCGCTCATGTGCAGAGCGCGGCGCCGGGTGGTGGTCCGCCTGCGCTTGCGATGTCGCCCATGTGGACGGTCGAATATCGCTACTACGCGGCGGGCCTGGTCGAGTTCGTCAACCCGATCCGCAACGGTTTCTTGATCGTGTTCGCGATCATCGCGCTGGTCTCGATCTGGGAGTATGTGCAACGCGGCCGCGCCGGCGCTCTGTGGCGCACGATCGCGGCGCTCATCTGGACGCAGCCCGCGATCCACCCGTGGTACGTGCTGTGGCTTTCACCGGCGATGGCAGGCGGCGGCGCGTGGGCGACTTACGCCTGGTGGTTCGCCGCGCTTGTATTCTTGCGCTACCCGCTCGAGACGGTGGCACAGAACCGTTTCCCGCTGCCCCTGCAGGTGGCGTTCACCTGCGCGTTCTTGCTCGGGCCGGTGCTGATCGCGCGGCTGCGCCGGGCTGCCTCGGAGCCCGCCTAGATGCATTGGCTGGACGCGGGAGATTTTGGGATCAGGTTCGCGTGCGGCGTCGTCGCCGCAGCGTGGTTGTGGGCGCTCGCCGCCGACCTTGGTTCGTGGACGATCGCCAAGCTGCTTCCCGATGTCGAGGGCGGCCACGCGCGCTTCGTCGGGGCGGCTTTGGGTTACGCCCTCATCGGTTCGGCGGTCGCGTTGCTCGGACTGGCCCACCTCGCGAGCAGCCTGGCTGCGATCGCGCTGCTGGTGATACTCACGCTCGCGCGCGCTCCCGCGCATATAAGGATGATGGCTCAGACGCCCGGCCTGTTCGCGGCGCTCGGCGCGAGCTGGCGCGACGGAACGGCGCTCGACAAGTGCGCGTACGCGATCGTCGGCGCGGCCATTACGACTGCGGCTGTCGCCGCCGCGCTGCCCGCGGTGTGGTGGGATCCGATCGCCTATCACTTGCCGCTGGTGGCGCGCGCGCTCGAGCGGGGAACCTTCGGCTTCGACCAGCAGATGGTGCAAAGCGCCTTCCCGCAACTTTCGGAAGCGGCGGCGCTGCCTGCATACGCCATCGCGGGAAGCGCCGGAGCAGCTTTCGCGACGTTGGGCGCCGGAATCACGCTGGTGATGCTGTGCGGCGTTATCGCGCAACGCCTCGCGCCGGGCTCCGGCCCGATCGCCGCAGCGCTGCTCGCCGCCAGTCCGCTGTGGCTGTGGCTTGCGCCGACGTTTTACATCGACGTGCCGTTCGCGCTGTTTCTGGTCGCCGCCCTGGCCGTGCCGCTGTTCGCCGGCGACAAGAGCGACGACAAAAACGACGACAGAAATGTAGCGTTCCGAGCGAAGTCCGGATTTTCTCTCGGCGTGCTTTGCGGCGCGCTCGCGGGAGCAGCGGCGGCGTCGAAGTATCCGGGTTTGCCGGCTGGCGCGATCGCAGCGGGTTTCGCCGTCGCATTAGCGCCCGCGCAGTGGCGCGCGCGCCTCGGCGGTTTCGGGATCGGATTCGCGCTGATGGCGGCCGGCTGGTACGCGCGCACGTGGGCGCTTGCCGGAGATCCGCTGTACCCCCTCTTCGTCGCCAATTTCGGCGCTTCGCCTGAGCTGCAAGCCTTCGGGCAGCGCTATCTGGAGATGACGCGTCACTGGTGCGGCGGCGGCACGTCGTTGCGCGATGCCTTCCTGCTGCCCTGGCGTCTTGTCGCGGATCCGCGCTCGTTTTGCGGCGATCCAGGCTACGCGCTTCGTCTGGGCGGCATCTTGGCGATCGCCGCGGTCGCGCTGCTGCGGCGCACGCGCTCGCTCGCGCTCGTAGGCATGGCGCTGACCGCCGTGTGGTTCGTCACGACGCAACAGTGGCGCTTTCTGCTTCCGGCCTTGAGCCTGATGTCGATCATCGCCGCAGCCGGCGCAGTGGACGCGGCGCCCCGGCTGCGCAACGTCGCTTGCGCCGTGCTGCTCGGCTTGTGCGTCTTCGGCGTGGCCTCGAATTGGTTCGCTGCGCTCGAGAACGAGGCTTCGAACAGCCTGGCGCCGGCGTTCGCGTACCTCGCACACGCCGAGACCGGTGCACAGTACCTGCGGGCACGCTTGGAGACGTACGGCGCGGCCGAATGGCTTGGCGCGAAGGCGCCGGGAGCGAAGATCGTCGCGCTCGACGATGTGCGCGATTACTACTTCGGGTCGAATACTGTTTGGGCGAATCCGTTTTATCAAGCGCGCTGGGACGTGGATTGGCAAGCGCCCGCCAAGCGCCGCTATCAAGACTTTATGGACGCAGGCTTCACGTACATGGTGGTCAACGCTCACCCGGCGTACGTGCGACGCACGCCCACCGGAATCGACTGGGGTGTGCTGGCGGCCGACGAACGCGCGGGTGTGCTCCGGCGGATGTTCAGCGCTGATTCCGTCACCGTGTATGCTTTGGAAGAGAAACGTTGATGCGCCTGTGGATCTGGATCGCGGCGATGATCGCCATCGCGCTCGCGGGCGGCTGGGCCGAGCAGCGGCTCGCAGTGGCGAGTGAGTTCTTCCGCGACCCTTCGCATAGCTACGACGTGGCGTATGCCTTCACGCTGCCGATCCACCTCGTGCAATCGGCCTACCCCGGCTGGCCGGTGCTCGCAGCGCTTTGGGGCATGCTCGCCTGTCTGGCGCTTGCCGGTTGGCAATTGGCGCGTGCGCTCGGCGTGGCAGGCCGTCCGGCTCTCGTGGTCGCTTCCTTTATAGCGGTGGCGGCGGTCCTCACTTCCTTTTCAACGGTGCATTCCGGCGATCTCTACTACTACGTCATGTACGGGCGGCTGTATGGCCTGCACGGACTGAATCCGTACGCGCTTGGGGCGGCGCCGGTCGCCGCCGGCGACCAGGTCATCGCGCAAATCGCGGGCTACACGAAAAATCCGCCGTACGGTGACCCGTATGGGCCGCTGTGGACGCTGATGGCGGGCGGGATCGCACGACTTGAAGCAGGCGCGAGCCTGTGGTGGCAAGCCTGGTCGTACCGGGCGCTCGCGGTCGCCGCGGCTGCACTCGTGTTGGCGGCCTTGCTGTACGTCTTGCGTCGCGAGCCGCCTCAGGAACGCTGCCGCAGAGCTGCGCTCTTCGCGTTCCATCCGCTGGTCTTGTACGAAACGGCGGTCGGCGGCCACAACGAGATCCTCATGCTGGCGCCGGCGGCCTGGGCATTCGCGCTCGTCGACGAGCTGCCGCTGCTCGCCGGCGTGCTCCTGGGCGCGTCGGTGGCGATCAAGTACGTCTCCGTTCTCGCCCTGCCGTTTCTGATCGCCATCGCCTGGCGCAAGTCTGCGGTCGCGGGTGTGTTGTGCGGGCTCTTCGCGATCGCCATCCCGTCCTTGTGCTTCAGACCGTTCTGGCTGGGCGACAGCACGCTGCATGCCGCGTCCGGCAACATCAACGTGCTCGCGATGTCGCCGAGCTGGCTGCTGTCTTGGCCGTTCTTCGCGGCCGGCACCGCGGGCTTGCCGGTATTCGGCGGCGTGCCGGCCTTGCCGCTGGTCGGCGTGCTCACGTGGCCGCGCTTGATCCAGCTCCTGCTCGTGTTCGGCTTTCTCTGCGTCGCGGCTTGGTCCGCGATCCGCTTCGTCAAGGATCAGTCGTTCGCGCACCTATGGCGAACTGTGACCGGCTTCATATGGGCTTCGCCGATCGTCCATCCTTGGTATCTGTTGTGGCTGGCGCCGGCAGTGTCGGCGACCGGTCGCTGGGCGGTGTATGCCTGGTGGTTCGCAGCGCTCATCCCGCTGCGGTACATCCTCGAGGGGCTGGCAATCCAGTCGACGTGGGCGCTCGTTTCTTTGACGGGGGTCATATTCGCCGTCCCGGTGTTCATAGCGATGAGGACCGGGGCTAAAGCCTCAGGCCTACAAGAACGGGCGCAATAGCCGATAGAAGAAGAAGAGGCAGGGCTTGCCTTGGCAACTTATGCCGTGGCGACGTACCCTTGACAGTTGAGCGGGAAAGAGCGAGATATCTAGCGTGGCAGCAAATGTAAGCGACCTCCTCGGACTGCGCATGGACGAGTTGATGCGCGTGACCATCGAGCGCGGCGCATCGGACCTTCACATGAGCGTCGGGCTACCGCCGATCTTGCGCATTGACGGCCGCTTGACCCCGACCGAATTCCCGAAACTCACGCCGGACGACACCAAGCGGCTCGTCTACAGCATCTTGACCGATCCGCAAAAGGAACGCTTCGAGAAGGCCAACGAGCTCGACTTCTCGCACGGCCTCAAAGGCTTTGGCCGTTTCCGTATCAACACGTTCAAGCAGCGCGGCGTCATCGGCGCGGTGTTCCGCGCGATCCCGTCACAAGTGCCCGCGCTGACCACCCTCAACTTGCCGGCGGTGATGGCAGACCTGGTCTCCCGCCCGCACGGTCTCGTACTGGTCACCGGGCCCACGGGCTCGGGCAAGTCGACCGCGCTCGCCTCCATGATCGACGTCATCAACTCGAGCATGGCGCGCCACATCATGACGATGGAGGACCCGATCGAGTACCTCCACTTCCACAAGATGTCGATCGTCAACCAGCGCGAAGTCGGACAGGACACGGCCACGTTTCCCACCGCGCTGCGCGCCGCGCTGCGCGAAGACCCGGACGTCGTGCTGGTCGGCGAAATGCGCGACATGGAGACGATCTCCACCACGCTGACCATCGCGGAAACCGGTCACTTGGTGTTCGCCACCTTGCACACATCTGACGCGGCGCAGACCATCGACCGCATCATCGACGTCTTCCCGGCGCACCAGCAGCAGCAGATCCGCGTACAAGTCGCCTCGGTGATCGAGGCGGTCGTGTGCCTGCGGCTGTTGCCGCATGCGTCGGGCGTCGGCCGCGTGCCTGCGGCCGAGGTGATGGTGGCCACGCCCGCCATCCGCAACCTGATCCGCGAGAACAAGGTTCACCAGATCAACAACGCGATCGTCACCAGCCGCGGCATGCACATGCAGACGTTCGACATGTCGCTGCGCGATCTCGTACGCAAACACATGGTCACGGCAGAAGAAGCTTTTGCCGCGTCGATGCACCCCGAAGAGCTGCGCAAGCTCATCGAGGGCGTCTAGTTGTAGTGCCGGGGCTTTAGCCCCGGAAAAGAGGGGGTCGGAACGCAATGCAATCACTCGCATGGCTGCTCGTACTGCTCATCATCATCTTGGTTGGACAAAACGCAAAACTTTGAGGTAGCATAAGTAATGCCAAGTTTCGCCTATCAGGCCAAAGACGCCAGCGGCAAGTCGGTCAACGGGGTCATCGAAGCGGAGAACGAGCGCATGCTGCGCGCGAAGCTCCGCGAGATGAACTATTACGTCACCGGCATCGCGCAGAAATCCGGCGGCGTCCTGCAAAGCGACGTCGGTGCCATCTTCGGAAAACTGCGCGGCGTCAACGAGCAAGCCTTGGTCGTCTTCGCGCGTCAGTTCGCGACGATGATCAACGCGGGCCTCGCGATGGTCCGGTGTCTTGACGTCTTGAGCGTGCAGACCGAGGACAGTCAACTCAAACCGGTCATCACCTCAGTGCGCCGAGAGGTCGAGGGCGGCTCGACCTTGGCGAACGCGCTGGCGAAATTCCCGAAAGTCTTCAGCCAGCTGTTCACGAACATGGTGCGAGCTGGTGAACTCGGCGGTATTCTCGACGACGTGCTCAACCGGCTGGCCACCTTCCTCGAAAAAGACTTCAACCTGAAGAAGAAGGTCAAGTCGGCGATGACCTACCCGGCCGTCATCTTGGTGATGGCGAGCCTCATCGTGCTGTTCCTCGTCATCTTCATCTTGCCGACCTTCGTGCAGCTCTTCGAAGGCATGCAGATGAAGCTGCCTGTGCCGACCAAGATCCTCATCGTTTTCACCAACGGCGCGCGCAATCCGTATGTCTTCATCCCGGCGATCGTGATCATGATCGTCTTGTACTTCGTGTTCAACCGCTACGTGTCCACGCAGAAGGGCAAGCGCCAATACGACGCTTTCAAGCTCAAGCTGCCCGTGTTCGGTCAACTGATCCGCAAGGTCGCGATCTCGCGCTTCTGCCGCACGTTGGGCGCGCTGCTGCAGTCAGGCGTGCCGATCATGCAGGCGCTCGAGATCGTCGGCAAGGCTTCGGGCAACGAAGTGGTGGCTGAGACGGTCAATAAAGTGCGCGAGTCCGTGCGCGAAGGCGAATCGATCGCCGTGCCGCTGCAATTGTCGGGCATGTTCCCGCCGCTCGTCACCCAGATGGTGTCGGTCGGCGAGGAGACCGGTAACCTCGACGGCATGTTGACCAAGATCGCCGATTTCTACGATACCGAGGTCGAGTACATGTTGGCGTCGCTGACGTCGCTGCTGGAGCCCATGTTGATCGTGGTGATGGGCTTCATCGTCGGCTTCATCGTCATCTCAGTCTTCCTGCCGCTGTACCAGATCATCGGCAACATCAAGTAGCGTATGGGGACCGTGATGGCAGCGCCGGCGCGGTCCGTGGCGAACCCGGAGTTCGCGGCGTATGCGGACAGCAAATCGCCCGAACTCCGCGACGCGCTGATCGTCCAGCACATGGGCCTGGTGAAGAGCATCTCCAGGCACTTCGCGCACGATCCCTCGATGCGCGACGACCTCATGCAGGTCGGCTGCGTCGGCCTCATCAAGGCGGTCGAGCAATTCGACCCGACGCTCGGAGTCCCGTTCGAAGCGTACGCCCGGCCGGTCATCTCCGGCGAGATCTCGCACTACTTGCGCGATCTCGCGCCCAGCATGCGCGTACCGCGCTGGTACCGCAGCCTCAATCGGAAACTGCACGAGTCGCGCGACCGGCTGATCGCCCGGCAGCAGCGCGAGCCGACGAACGAAGAGCTCAGCGTGGACATGAACATCACGGTCGAAGGCATCAACGAGATCCAGCGACTGCGCGAGGAGTTCAATATCATGTCGCTCACGCCCGCCGCGACGCCGTCGGGCATGGGCGTGCGCGCCGAAGTCATCCGAAGCCAACGCCACGAAACCTTCAAACTCCCGGTCGAAGACAGCATCGTGCTGGACATGGCGATCGACAAGCTGGCCGAGTTCGAGCGCAGCATCGTGCACTTGTTCTTCTACATGGATCTCACGCAGACCGAGATCGCCAAGCGGCTCGGTTCGACGCAGCGCCAAATATCGCGCGCATTGGCGCGCAGCTTGCAAAAGATCCGGAAGGACATGGATTGACGGAAGGCACGGAGCTGAAGCTCCGTGGCTACGGTCTCTGGCTCTGGCTCGCCGCCGCCCTCGCGCTGGGCGGCGCGCTCATCTTCTGGAGACTCACCGACTCGAGCCTACAAGTCGACGAGGGCTTCACGCTGCACGTGGCGCGAATCGCGCTGCCGCAGATGTTCAACGCAATCACCTACGGCGATTTCCATCCACCGTTGTTCTACCTCATCGCGCATTGGCTGGTGGCGGTTTTGCACTGGCCGGCTTGGGACTACCGTTACCTCACCGCGCCCTTCGGGCTGCTGACGATCGCCGCGACCTGGGCGCTCGTGCGGCGCAGCTTTGGCGACGCGGCTGCCATATGCGCAGCTCTAGTTGTGGCGACCGAGCCGCTCCTCGTGCAGACCGATCGAACATTTCGAATGTACGCGGTACTCGCAGCCCTGACGACCGTGAGCTGGCTCGCGCTCGTCGCGGCTACCGGGTCGAAGCCGCGGCCTGCGCTTTGGCTCGGCTACGCTCTGTCGGCCATAGCCCTGCCGTACATCCATTATCTCGGCGGCCTCGTAGTCGTGTCGCAAGCCGTCTTCGCCCTGACCCGCGCCCGCACGGCGTGGCCGGCGCTCGTCGCGAGCGCGCTCGCGCTGCTCGCGTTTCTTCCGTGGGCGCCCGCGATGCTGCAGCAGTTCCCTGTCGGCGGCCTGGCGGGCTCGTATGGCGGCGCGCAGTTCGATTGGAGCGCGTTGGCGCGCGAAACGGTGGCGGCCGGCTTGCCCGCCGGCCTGCGCACGCCCGCGTTGGACTGGGCGATCACCGTTGCAGTCATCGCCGTCATCGGCGCCGGAACGTGGTTGGGGCGCAGGACGTTTTTGCCGTACTGGCTCGCCCCAGCGCTGATGCAGATCGTTTTTTCGTTCGCGTTCGGCAAGACGCTCGCGCTGCCGCGCTATCTCACGTATCTCTTGCCGGCGTTCGCAGCGTGCATCGGCGTGGCCTTCGGGTACCTGATACGGACGAAGGCGCGTGTTCTCGCGGCGGCGGCCGTGCTGTCGATCGTGGGGGTCAGCTTGCTCTGCGACATCGACCTCCTCGCAGTGTCGTACTACAAACCGTCGGACTGGTATGCCGTCGACTTGCTGGTGCGCAAAGACATCGCTCCGACCGACGTGGTCGTCTTCGATCAAGGCCTGCCGTACGCGGTCCTCGACGAGTTCGCGACCTTTCGGGAGCACGAGCATTACCTTGTCGTCGCGCCCGACCCGCCGGCCGGCGCCGTCAAGTGGCTTGACGCACGGCGCCTTGCGCGAGTATGGTATGTCGAGAATGCGGCATTCTATCCGGACCCCGAACACGTCGTACGGCGGCGCTTGAGCGTCACTCGACGCATGCTCGGCATGTGGGTGCAGTCGCATGTGAACCCCGCCGATGACGTGCTCGTCATCTTGTACGGGCCGCGCCGATGACCAAGCCCAAGTGGCTCCCCTACGCCTTTCTGATCCTTGCGCTTGCCATCGGAGCGCTGGCACGCTTCTGGCGCTTGACGGACAATAGCCTTTTCATCGACGAGGCATACTCGGTTTTCGCCGGGTCGCTGCCGCTCTCGAAGCTCTTCGATTTCCTGGCGCACAACGATGCACACCCGCCGTTGTTCTACCTCTACGCGCACGCGGCGATCGCCACGCTGCACTGGCAGCCCTGGTCGTATCGCTTTCTGACCGCGCCGTTCGGCCTGATCACGATCGTCGCGACCTGGGGGATAGCGCGTCGAGTGTTCGGCGACACGGCAGCTGCGTTCGCGGCTCTGTTCGTCGCGATTTCCCCCGATCTCATCGACTGGGATCGCATGTTCCGCATGTATTCCATGCTAATCGCGCTCAGCACGCTGTCGTGGTGGCTGCTGCTCCTCGCTCAAGACGCGCGCGGCAAAGCCCTTGCGTGGCTGTGGGCGGCATATTGCGTCTGCGCAGCGCTCCTGCCAAGCGTGCAATACCTCGGCGGCGTGGTTGTGCTCAGCCAAGTGCTGTACGCCTTGCCGCGAGCGCGCCAGGCGTGGCCCGTCTTTGCGGGAGCGGGACTCGCGCTGCTTGCGCTCGCGCCCTGGCTTGGCGCGTTGAGAACTCAATATGCATTCGGCGGGCACGTCATCAGCGGCGCCGGCCGATCGTTCTATTGGCTGGGCCAGGCCAGAGGCACGCTGTTCCAAGGCGTGCCCGTCGCCTGGTTCGCGGGAACGACCGCGACGGATTGGGCGATGACCGTTTTCGCGCTCGGCTGTCTGGTCGCGGGCTGTTGGATCGGGCGCAAGAGCATCGTGCCGTATTGGCTCTCACCTATCGCGATACAAGCGGCCGCGGCGTTCGCGCTCAGCAAGGACTTGGTGATCCCGCGCTACCTGCTGGCGATGATCCCGGCCTTTGACGTATGCCTTGGGGCGATCGTGGCGCTGTTGCTCGGCACGCGCTGGCGCATCGCCGGCATCGCTCTCGTCAGCGCATTCGCGACATTGAGCATCATCGCTGCCCTGGACAATCTGTTGGATCCTTTCTACCAGCGAACCGATTGGTACGCGGTGGACATCGTGCTGCTGCGCAGCGAGAAGCCCAGCGACGCCATCATGATCGATCAAGGCTTTGCGGTCACGGTGCTGGGCGGGCTGAACGCCTTTCAAGGGCACGACGTCATGCCCGTCATCGACCAAGCGTCGGTCGTCGAAGCGATCCGTTGGATCGACGCGCGCCCGCGCCAACGCATCTGGTACGTCGAGAACCAATACTACTATCCCGATCCGAAGCGCGCGGTCTACGAACACTTGCGCGCGACGCGTCCTCAACGCGGAGGATACGTAGAGCAGAGAGCAGACGACGCGGACCGGGCGTTCGTGTCGCTCTTCGACGTGAAGCGCTAGCGCTCGAAGAGCGTCGTCACCACGCTGTCGCCGTAGCCCGCCGGGGCGCTTCGCCACGTCGTCGCTTTGGCGTGCGTCGCCCGCAAGGCGCGAAAAATCACGTGGTCGGGATCGGCGAGCCGCGATTGGTAGTCCACGTACCACACGCGGGAAAGGGGCGCTGCCTTGGCGGCAACGACCTCCGCTTGTTGCTGATTGCGCACCGGAAAGACCGCCCCGCCCTGCTTGAGGTATGCAGCGCCATACTGCGTGAAGTACGCCGCTTGCTGATCGAAGACGAAGGCGTCGCCCGGCCGGCTGCGCGACGACAGGAAGGCGGCGTAGACATTCCAGTCGACCGGCTGGTATTGAGGGAGGAACAGTTCGTCCGCGACGCCGACGGTTTGCAGCGTCAGCACGCCGAGCGCGATAAGCACAGCCAGCGCCTTGACGCGGCCACGCGCAAGAGCGACACACGCGTACGCGATGAGAATCGCCAATGCGGGCACGAGCTGCAGCAGGTAGCGCTGCGCGACCAGGTTCTTACCCGCGGCGAACCAATAGAGCAGCTGCAGGAGCAACGGGAGCAGCAGCCAGAGCGGGCGATACTCGCGCCGCAGCACGCACGCGGTCGCGCCGCCGGCGATACACGCCCAGAAGAAGATCCCGAGCCAGGGGCTGAATTCGAGCGCGCCCGGGATGCTGTCGGTGAGCAGCGCCGGCGGTAACGAGAGCAGTGATTGAGGCTGGTAGCCGGCGGCTGCATAGGCGGTCCCGCCGTTTGGGAACTGCACCAGGAAGGCCGGCAGCCAGGGCAGCCACGCGAGTCCGGCCATGGCTAGGGCAGCCGGATAGCGCCACTGGCGCGGGTACGTGGCGAGCCAAAACGCAGCCTGAGCTGCAAGCGTGAAAAACGCGAGGTAGTGGGTGTAGAGAAGCGCTGCAGCCGCCGCGGCGTACAGCGCCCATCTTCCGAGGGCGGCAGGTCGTTCGAAAGCGCGGAAAAGCAGCAGCCAGGAAAGCGCGCTCAAGCACCACAGCAGCGCGTACATCCGGAAGTAGCCGTCATAGAACACCAATACCGGCGAGAGTGCGACGAACAAGGCGGCTAGAGTCGCGCCCGCGGTTCCGACGAACTTGCGCGCCAAGAAGAACGTCGCCGCCACGCCGGCGAGGCCGAACATCGCCGGCAGGATGCGGAACAGGTACGCTTTCCCGGAGAGCCCGAGCAGCCAATGCGCGATCGCGTAGATCAGCGGCGGATGAAAGTCACCGTTGCGCAGCATGCCCAGCATCTCGCCAAAGGGATGCGAGGCGAGGTAGAGGGTGAACGCTTCATCCGGAATGGTCGGATGCGAAAAAAGGTGCAAAAAACGTGGCAGCGCCGCGACCGCTAAGACCGCACAGAGAGCGCCCGCCACGAAAGCATCGGTCTTTCCCTGCGGGACGGCGGCGCCTTCCAGATCACTCTCCACGTCGGCTCCCAGGGGGCCGATAACTCTATTAAGGACCCCATCGCAGTTCAAATGCGTGAGCAGACGCACCTTTGGGCGGTCTAAACCGGCGGCGGTTGGGCATTGCATAGAGTGGAGAAGTCCGGCGCGCAACGCACGATGGCGGGAATTGGACTCGCTGCGCGCGGTCGCTAGGGAACGGCGGCCAAGGTGACTGCAAGAACGCTTACTAGTAAGAACGAGAGAGGACTAATTTCAGTGAAAAGACTCCAAAAGGGATTTACGCTCATCGAGCTCATGATCGTCATCGCAATTATCGCGATTCTCGCGGCGATCTTGATCCCGAACTTCCTGCACGCCCGCGCGGAAGCGCAGACGTCTGCCTGCGAGGGCAATGAGAAGCAGATCGCCACGGCGATGGAAGAGTACGCAGTTGACAACAACGGCGCGTACCCGAACACCTTCGCGGCCGGCCTGACCACACCGTACCTGAACTTCACACCCAAGGATCCGGTCAACGGCACGAGCTACACGCTGACCAACACGGCCGGCGCGTATGGCTCCTACCAGATCAACGACAATGGCGGCCACGACACGACCACCACCATTGGTATCTTCAAGAGCGGCGGCGCCAAGTGCACGGCTTGCGCGAGCATCTCTTACAACCAGAACGCGGGCATCGTCGGCCAATAACAGCTGTCGAGGCCAAAGGTGGCGGGCGGGCGGTCACGGAGTGTGACTGGCCGCTCGTTGCTTATACGGGCTGGGGGAGTGAGCAGTATCACACTCAAGAATAGGACTATACTAGTGAAAAGACTCCAAAAGGGATTTACGCTCATCGAGCTTATGATCGTCATCGCGATTATCGCGATTCTCGCGGCGATCTTGATCCCGAACTTCTTACACGCCCGCGCGGAAGCGCAGACGTCTGCCTGCGAGGGCAATGAGAAACAGATAGCCACGGCGATGGAAGAGTACGCAGTCGATAACAACGGCGCGTATCCGAACACGTTCGCGGCCGGCTTGACCACGCCGTACCTGAACTTCACACCCAAGGATCCGGTCAACGGCACGAGCTACACGCTGACGAACACGGCCGGCGCGTACGGCTCCTACCAGATCAACGACAATGGCGGCCACGACGTGACCACCACCATAGGGATATTCCAGAGCGGCGGCGCCAAGTGCACGGCTTGCGCGAGCATCTCTTACAACCAGAACGCGGGCATCGTCGGGCAATAGCGGCCCTCGAGACCGAAGTAGCGGGCGGGGGTCACGGAGCGTGGCCGTCCCGCCCGTCGCCTTTACCGGGCTAGCCGGCGAGGGATATGGGCATTAAGAAAAGGGAAAGGTGGAGCCGGGAATTGCCACGCCTTCAGCGCGCTTTCACGCTTATCGAACTCATGATCGTCATCGCGATTATCGCGATCCTGGCGGCGATCCTGATCCCGAACTTCTTACACGCCCGCGCCGAGTCGCAGACCGCGGCCTGCGAGAGCAACGAGAAACAGATCGCCACGGCGATGGAAGAGTACGCAGTCGATAACAACGGCGCATATCCGGGCGGCTTCGGGGCGAGCGGTCTCACCACGCCGTACCTGACCTTCGCGCCCAAGGATCCGGTCAATGGCACGACCTACACGTTGACGAACACGGCGGGCGCGTACGGCTCCTATCAGGTCAACGACAGCGGCGGCCACGACCCGACCACGACCATAGGGTTATTCCAGGCCGGCGGCGCGAAGTGCACGGCTTGCACGAGCATCTCCTACAACCAGAGCGGCGGCATCGTCGGCCAATAGCGGCCCTCGAGACCGAAGTGGCGGGCGGGCGGTCACGGAGTGTGACCGGCCGCCCATCGCCTTTACGGGCTAACCAGCGGGGATGTGGGCATTAAAATAGGGGAAAGGTGGACCCAGGACTTGCCACGCCTTCGACGCGCCTTCACGCTCATCGAGCTCATGATCGTCATCGCGATTATCGCGATTCTCGCGGCGATCTTGATCCCGAACTTCCTGCACGCCCGCGCCGAGTCGCAGACCTCGGCCTGCGAAAGCAACGAGCAGCAGATCGCGACCGCTATGGAAGAATATGCCGTCGATAACCACGGCGCGTATCCGGGCGGCTTCGGAGCGAGTGGTCTCACCACGCCGTACCTAAGTTTCACGCCGACCGACCCGGTCGATAACGCCGCGTACACGATCACCAACACGCCCGGCTCCTATGGCGCTTATCAAGTCAGCGACAGCGCCAAGCACGACCCGACCACCACGCGTGCGCTGGTGAAAGATGGTACGACTGCGAACTGCACGGCGTGCACGGGGATCCTGTACGACCAAAACGCCGGCATCGTCGGCAACTAAGGCCGCTCGCAGGCGCCGATGACCTCACTGATCCTCATCCTTTTTGGCATCGTCGGGCTGGCGTTCGGCTCTTTTCTGAACGTCGTGATCTACCGCTTGCCGCGCGGCGAGTCGCTGATCCGTCCGGGCTCGCACTGCCCCGCATGCCGGCATCCGCTTTCAGCCATCGACAACGTTCCGGTGTTCTCGTACATGCTGCTCGGCGGGAAATGCCGCTACTGCGGCGCGCCGGTGTCCGGACGCTATCCGCTCGTGGAGCTGTTGACCGGCGTGCTGTTCGTCCTGGCCTTTGTGGAGTTCGGACTGAGCGTGCAGACCGCGCTGGCTTGCCTTGCGAGCGCGGTCCTGATCGCGGTCGCGTTCATCGATCTGGACCACCTGCTGGTGCTTGACTGGAGCGTCGTCGCGCTTGGCGCGATCGGCCTCGTGCGCGCGTTGACGGAGCGCGACATCATCGGCGCGCTCGAAGGCGCGGCGCTCGGAGCCGCCATCTTCGGCGCGGTCTACTTGGGGACGCGCGGGGCGGGCCTTGGGCTTGGTGACGTCAAGCTCGGCGCGGCGCTCGGTCTGCTGTACGGGTTTCCTTTAGGACTCGGCGTTGCGGTGGCAGCTTTTGTCATCGGCGCGTTGCTCGCCGTCCCGATACTGCTGGCCGGCAAACGCGGCCGGCGCGACGCGCTGCCATTCGGGCCTTTTTTGGTCCTTGCGTCGCTCATCGCCACTTATGCCCCGCTTGCGATAAGCGGACCTTACGAGTGGTATCGCGCCCTCCTGCAATCGTATTGGACGCGCGGGTAGCAGCCGATACAGTTAGGGAGGATAGGATGGGGCAACGAACGTCGGATAAAGCACTCGAGCCCGCGCTGCTGAAAAAAGTCCCGCTCTTCGGGGAGTTCAGCGAAAACGACCGCACCGCGGTCGCTGCGCTCATGGTCTCACGCCGCTACCCGAAACATGCCGTGCTCGTCTACGAAGGCGACGCCGGCGATGCGTTGTTCATCGTGGTCAAAGGCAATGTGGCGGTCACTCGCGTCAGCAACGACGGCAAAGAGACCATCCTCACGATCTTGCGCGAAGGCGACTTTTTCGGCGAGATGGGCGTGCTTGACGGTTCGCCTCGCTCCGCCACGATCAAGGCCATCGGCGAGGTCGAAGCGGCGATGCTGCCGCGCAAAGATTTTCTCGAGCTGCTCGCTAAAAGCCCGAATATGAGCCTCTCGCTGGTGCTGGCGCTGTCAGCGCGGTTGCGCGAGACGAACCAGGCGATTCAAGCCGCAGCCTACCAAGACATCCGCACGCGCTTGGCAGCGCTGCTGCTGCACTTAAGCGGGCAGTTCGGCGAGACCGTCGAGGGCGGCATCCGGCTGACCCTGCGTTTGACGAATCAGGAAATGGCGAACATGATCGGCACGACGCGCGAGACGGCGAATCGCATGCTGAATCGCTTCTGGGATGAGAAGCTGATCGACATGCAGACGGGCCACATTGTGATCGCCGACGCAGCCAAGCTCAAGACCCTGGTAGGCTAGCGGCGCCGTACTACGAGTCGGGACGAGCCTCCCGGCACTCGAATAACTGTTCTAAAATCCGTCCCACCTTTGGCCGATAGGTTACAGCGAGAGGCATATTTCCCCGGCAGCCTTTCTTGATTCTTGTTCCGCACGACGGGGATGGGAAAAGGGGCCATGTCGTTCCTCGGTCGGATGTTCGCGCGCGGCGGGCAGCACTATGTCGGCATCGATTTCGGCTCTGCGGAGTTGAAAGCGGTGCAGTTCGCGCCGTCTGGACGCGGTCCAGTGCTCGAGCACGTTTACAAAATCGCCACGCCATCCAACTCGATCAAAGACGGCGTCATCACGGATCCACCCGTGGTGGGCGACGCACTTCGCCATCTGTTCGCCGACGGCGCTTTTTCTGCAAAGCGCGTCGTGAGCGCGGTGAGCGGTCCCACCGTCGTCGTCCGTCAAGTCTCCATGCCGTTGATGAACGAACGCGAACTGCGTGACTCGACGAAGTACGAAGCCGAGCGCTTCCTTCCATATTCGGTCGAAGAAGCGCAGATCGACGCGAAGATCCTCGGACGCTCGGAAGACGGCCAGAACATGGACGTGCTCATCGTCGCGGCGCAGAAGGACCTGGTGCTCAGCCAGGTGAGCGCGCTGCAATTCGCCGGCCTCACGCCTGCGATCGTCGAAGTGGAGCCGTTCGCCATGGTGCGCGCGATGCTGTCGCCTCAGGACCCGGATTTCGAGCAAAACATCGCGATCATCAACATCGGCGCGTCGTCCACCAGCATCAACATCACCAAGAGCGGCTTCGTGCCGTTCACGCGTAACGTTCCGATCGGCGGAGATGCGTTCACCAAAGCGATCGCGACCGGCATGAACATCTCCACCGAGGAAGCGGAAAAACTGAAAAGAGAGAAAGCGGCCGTCCTCACGCAGGGCGAAGCGGAGCCCGCGCCGCCGACGGTCACCCGGCTGTTCAACGTCATCACGCCGCCGTTGACCGAGCTCGTCACCGAGATCCACAAATCGCTCGATTATTTCCGCACGCGTTTCCGCGGTGAGACGATCGAGAGCGTGATCCTCGGCGGCGGCACAGCGCGGCTGGCGAATATCGACAGCTTTCTCTCGCGCGAACTAGCGCTGCCGGTGCACATCGCCAATCCGCTGGACCGCGCAAGCTACAATCCGGTCGATTTCCCCACCGAGTACCTGGCCGATCTCGGCCCGTCGTTGATCGTCGCAGCCGGCCTCGGCCGCCGCGACTTGCAATCCGACGGACGAGCGGCGTGAGCAAAGGGACGACGAGGGACCATCCGTGATCAATATCAACCTTCTCCCGTCAGCGCAACGAGCTCCGGTCGTCACCTTCGATCGCGGGCTCGCGATCGGGCTCACGGTGATCGCCGTGGAACTGCTCGCTTTGGGCATTTTCGTGCTTTACGAGAACAACGTCATCACCCAGCTGAACAACCAATACGCGGACGTCTCGCAGAAGGTGCTGGTCGAACAGCAGGCCGTCAAAGAAGTCGACGACTTGCGCGATCAGGCCCAACAGCTCAAGGCAAAGGCCGAGCTGCTCGAGCGCATCAAGCAGAGCCCGCTCCAGCTGGCTGAGATACTCACCGACATCTCCAACCAGGCGCCGCGCGGCGTGTGGTTCACCAGCGTGCAGGTGGCCCGCTCGGTGACCGGTGGGCAAGTCAATTTCGCAGGCAGAACCTCTACGTTGCGCGAGGTCGCCGATCTGATGCTCAATCTCGACGCGTCGCCGATCTTCGGGAACGCGTCGCTGACAACGAGCACGCAGACGATCATGAACGGCCAGACCTCAAACGGCGGGGTCGCATTCACGGTCGTGGGCCTGTTGAGCCCGGCGGTGATCGGACAATGAGCCCTACGAACCGCAATCTGATCGTCGCGGGCGTTATCGTGTTCATCGCTTTGCTCGCGTGGTTCTTGGTCATCCAACCCAAGCGCCAGCAAGAGGCGGCGACGCGCGACCAAATCGCCAACCTGCAGACGCAATACGACAATCTCAAACGCGTGGCCGATCAAAAGCCTCTGTACCTCGCGTTGACCAAGCAGGTCCGTCAGCGCTTGACCGGCGTCGAACTGACCGCGGACCCGCGCGCCTACATACCGTCGTATCTAAAGCAGATAGAAGACCTCGCCAAGAAAGATGGGCTGCAGGTCGCGCTCGTCGCGCCGCAGGCGACGCCGTCGCCGACGCCTGGACCGAGCGTCGCGCCTGGAGCAACGCCCAACGCGCAGGCTGTGGCGAACGCGCCGCTGATCGGCGGCCCGATCCGAAGCGCCGCCCGCGTGGCGGGTTCCGAGGGGCAGGCCAACCAGACGACAAGTCAAGCGCAGAGCCAAACTTTTGCGGGCGCGCCGACGCCGATTCCGGGAAGTCCGGCGGGCGCGGCCTCGTTCGCTCCCGGCCGGCCCGGCGGATCGCCGAAGCCGCAAGGCCCGGCCACCGCACGGCAAAAGGCGATCGCGTACCTGAATCAATCCTTCACGCAGGTTCCGATGAACATGGAATTCGACGGGACGTACAACGATCTGCAGCGCTTCCTGCGCGACCTCAACAAGTTTCCGAAGTTGCTGGGCGTCGGTGATCTGACGCTGGCGCCGGGAAGCAATGCGGGCGTCGGATCGATACCGCGCTTGCGCATCACGCTGCCGATCACGGCGTATCGCTTGAGTCCGAACGCGCCGGCGCAGCCGGCTCCCGTACAGTCTCCGGGAACGCGGGGAGGGTAGCGCGTGATGAAAAATTTCGCAGCCCTAGTCATCACAGCGGTCATCAGCGCCTGCCTAAGCGCATGCTCGAGCGCGCCCGACACATCGAGCGCACCCGTCGTGGCGGTGAGACGTGTTGAAGCCGTGCCGCTGGCCTCGTCGGTCGCCACGCCGGTACCGATCGTGCGCGCCAGGCCGAACGCCGGCGCTGGTCGCGCCGATCCGTTCGTCGCGCTCTACGGACCGGCGACGGACAACAGCAGCAGCATGATCAAGTCTATGAAGAGCCGTGTCTCCGTATCCACGTTTCCGAAGATCCCGACGCTGCCTGGTTTCGAAGGCGCTGCGGCAGATCAAGGACCGTGGGCCGGCGTCCGGCTGAGCGGCATCGTACGGAACGGTTCGTACGTCAGCGCCATCATCGAGGCCGGCGGCAAGTCATACGTCGCGCGGCCTGGAGAACTCATCGCTTCTCGTTATCGCGTCCTGGCCATCGGGCCCGGTTACGTACGCTTGTCCTCGCCGGACGGCGTGCGCACATTCTCGTTGGGGGGTTAAACATGCATCGGCACTATCGGTCGGCGGCGACCTGGCTACTCGGCGGCATCATGCTGCTGAGCAGCGTGCTTGCGCCGCAGCCTGGCCGCGCCGGGGACAATCCCGTAACCGACGTCAAGTACGCCAGGCAAGGCGGGGCGTTTCGGCTGACGGTGACGGCGGCGAGCGCCGTCTCCACCCGCGTCCACAAGTACTCGGTCGACTCGAAGAACGACGTCGAGGATCTGGTGGTCGACGTGACGCCGGCAAGCTACGAAGGCCGGACCAAAGTCATCGGGTTCAGCGACGGGCAGATCCGCCAGGTACGGATAGGACAGCTTTCCGACTCACCCGCGGTGCTGCGCATCGTGGTCGAGTCGCAAGGCGCGCCCAAATACGATCTGCTTCAAGGCGGGGGGGGCTCTGTGACGCTTGCGGTTCGCACCGACCAAGCGCCGCACGTGCTGCCCGCCGACGAGGCCGTGGCCGCCGCGCGCAAAGCGGCTGCGCAACAGACGGCAGCGATCGCCGGCACGGACAACGTCCAAGCGCCCAAAGCCGTGCCCGTGAAGCACGTCGCCTTCGCGCCGGCTCCGTACAAGCAGCCGGCGGCGGCGCCGGCGAAGCCCGCGCCCGTCAAGCACGTCACTGCGGTAGCAGCACCTGCCGTCGTGGCGCAAGCGACGCCGAATCCCTGGTTGCCGGGCGGCAAGTACTACTGCAAGATCCCCGGCGTGAAACATCCTTACACGGGCGGCATGAGTTCGAGCTCGAACGCCAACGCCAATGCGAACGGAGGCACGCTGCCTCGAGCGCCGCAGTACGCGTCGTCGGGAACGGTTTCGATCGACGTCAAGAATGCGGACATCGTGGACGTGCTCAAGGTCCTCGCGCAGCAAAGCGGCCAGAACATCATCGCGACGTCGAGCGTCAAAGGCACGACGACGGTGAGTTTGCACGACGTGCCGCTCAAGACCGCGCTCGATCTCGTCGTGCGCACGAACGGCCTTGAATATCGCACCGTCGGCAACGTGTATGTCGTCGGTACGCCCGAAGACCTGACCAAACAGTTCGGTTCGGCGGGTCAGACCGCGCAGACCGTCGCGTTCCCGATCAAGTACGCCGACCCCACGGCGCTCGGCAAGCAGATCGGCACCGTGCTGCCTGGTGGTTCGTTCACCATCGATCCACGCACCGACACGCTGCTGGTGACCGGGTCGCCGGACATCATCCAGTCGGCGCGCAACTTCCTCGCGCTGGCCGATGTGCCGGCGCCGCAAGTGGTGTTCGAAGTCAAAGTCATCGACATCACGAAGAACAACGACACGTCGAACGTCGGCGTGAGCTTCGGCGGCTCCAGCGATCTCGGGCTGTTCGAGAACTGCATCGCGTGCCCGGCGGTCCCCGATCTCGCGTCTCCGCCGAAGACCTCGCTCAACCCGATCGCGGTGCAGCCGTTCACGCGCAACGCGTTCTTCATCTCGACCAAAGTGAACTACCTGATCTCGCATAACGAGGCGGAATTGCTGGCGAACCCGCGCGTGGCTGCGTTGGACAACCAGCAGGCCAGCCTGCTCATCGGTCAGACGTACCCCATCGTGTACTACGATCCGAAGGCGGGCAACTTCCAAGTCCAGTACATCGACATCGGCGTCAAGCTCATCATCACGCCGGTCATCAACACCGACGGCTACATCACGACGACGATGAACGTCGAACGCAGCGTGATCACCGGGCTCGTGCAGAACTTCCCGATCTTGAACAACCGCAAAGTGACGGATACGCTGCGCGTGAAGGACGGCGACACGATCGTGCTTGGCGGCTTGCTGGACGACGAAGTCACGAAGACGATCACCAAAGTGCCGCTGCTGGGCGACATCCCCATCCTCGGCGCGCTCTTCCGCAACGTGCAAAAGGGCAAGATCCACAACGAGGTGGTCTTCTTGATCACGCCGCACATCATGAATGAGAAGTGAGTGGCGGCGGGAGCAACCAGCTATTGGGGCGGCCGCGGCCGCCCCAATTCATTTAGCGCCGTCCGCGTGGCTTCATGATCCGTTATCTTACCGCAGGTGAGTCGCACGGCCCGGCCTTGGTCGGCATCCTCGATGGGCTGCCGGCGGGCATGGAGGTCGACGTGGAGGCGATCCAACGCGAGATGACTGCGCGGCAGGGCGGTCACGGGCGGGGTGGGCGGATGAAGATCGAGTCCGATACGGTCGAGTTCGTCGCCGGCTTACGCGGCGGGCTGACGCTCGGATCGCCGCTGGCGCTGCTCGTACGCAATCGGGATTTCGAGAACGTGCGCGGCTTGATGGATCCTTTGACCGGCAGCGGCCCTCCGATCACGCGGCCCCGGCCGGGACACGCGGACTACGCGGGCGCGCTGAAGTACCGGCACCGCGATCTGCGCAATGTCTTGGAGCGCGCGAGCGCGCGGGAGACGGCCATGCGGGTCGCCCTCGGCGCCGTCGCCCGACAGTACCTGGCGCTTTTCGGCACCGAGGTCGTGGGCTTCGTGCGCCAGATCGGAGACGTCGCGTCACAGCTTGAGATCGAAATGGCCGACCTCGTCGCGACCGCCCAATCGCCCGTGCGCTGTCCGGACGCCGAAGCCTCGGCGCGCATGGTGGCGCGGATCGATCGGGCGAAGACCGAAGGGGACACCCTCGGCGGTGTCTTCGAGCTGCGCGCCACCGGCATGCCCGTGGGCATCGGCAGCAACCGTCAGCCGCTCGAGCGTTTGGATGCGCGCTTGGCGGCCTCGCTGACGAGCATCCAGACCGTGAAGGCAGTGGAGTTCGGCAGCGGCATCTCGTCCGCGGACTTCATCGGCAGCCGCTCGCACGACACGTTCGAGCGCCGCGGGGAGGAGATCGGGCGTGGGAGCAATCGCGCCGGCGGGATCGAGGGAGGCATGTCGAACGGCGAGGCCATCGTCGTGCGCGTGAAGGTCAAGCCTATCGCCACCCTCATGCGCCCGCTGGCATCGGTGGATCTCGAGAGCGGCGCCGAGGCGCCCGCAGCGGTCGTGCGCAGCGACGTGTGTGCGGTGCCGGCGGCCTCCGTCATCGGCGAAGCGATGCTGTGCCTCGCGCTCGCCGAAGCGTTTTCCGATAAGTATGGTGGGGACTCCGTGGAAGAGGTGCGGGAGCATTTCGAGGCGTCGCAAGCGGGAGCGGCGCGCATTTTCGGCAGGAAAAAGCCGGCGAGCACAACGAGCTAGACCAAAAGTAGAGGCGCTCCTTCGTGTCGCAGCAGGAACAGAACGCACAAAGCGGCACCGCGCAAGACGAGCAGGCACGCGCGCTGCTGACGCGTGCGCGCGAGATGATGGCCCGCAACGACGCGGCCGGCGGCCTTGCGCTGCTCAAGAGCGTGGTTCCGCTCGCCTGCGCTCCGAGCGCGAAGGTCGAAGCGGCGAAACTGCTCGCTGCCGCCGGCGCGAACGCCGAGGCGATCGCGTGCTACCTGCAAGCCGGCAAGGCGTTTCTGTTCGATCATACCGACGTCCTCAAAGCGCGCCAAGCGCTTGCGGCAGCCCACGCGCTTGACCCCAACGACCTCGACGTCATCTTCCAGATGGGTCAGGCCGACGTCACGGAAGGCCACACGCAGGATGGCCTCGCGAAGTTCATCGACATCCTGCGCCGTTCGAACCTCAAGCACACGCCGGCGCTGTTCGAAGCCGGCTGCATCTATCAGAAGAACTCGCAGATGGACCAGGCGATTCTCGCGTTCAAGAAAGTGCTGGATCGCGACAAAGACCACATCCAAGCGATGGTCCACATGGGGCAGTTGTATCAGACCAAAGGCCTGAGGACCGAGGCGCTCGCGTATTTCATCAGCGCCGCCGAGGCTTCGCGGGAACAGCGCGATTTTGACGGCGCGCGCCAGCTCGCGAACGCGGTGCTTGCCATCGACGACGGCAATGCCAAGGCACGCTTCATTCTCGACGAAATCGACAAGCAAAAGCCCCTGGTCGCAACGCCGCGGCCGCCTGCCCCCGCGCCCAAGCCGGCGCCGCGGCCGGCGGCCGCAGCGAGCGAGAAGCCTGCGCCGCCGCCTGCCCCCAAACCCGCGCCTCCAAAGCAAGCAGTAACGGAGCCTGCGAGCGCAGCGGTCGCGCCGCCGCCGAAGGAAGCGAGCGAAACGAAGGCGCCGGTCGCCGATCCGGAGCGCGAGGCCGCTTGGGTCAGCTTGAAGCAGGTGGAAGCGCGAAGGCACGCCGCGCAGGAGAATTTAGAGTCCCTGCTCGCGTCAAGCGAAGAGTTGGAGCGGATGCTGGGCGAGCAGCGCACCTTGCTCGAGACGGCGATGGCGCGCAAGAGCCAGCTCGATCAGGAGATCGCTGAACGACAGGCCTCGCTCGAGTCAACCCAGGTATCGCTCACGGAAGCGGAGCAGTCGCGAGCCGCGGTATCCAAGGTCGATGCCGAGCGCGCGGCCGCGGAGAAGGCGCTCGTGGATCTGCGCGCGGAGCACGAAGCGCTTGCCGAACGGCACGCCGCGGAACGAGCCGCCCTCGAGAGCGTCATCGTCAGGCATGAGGAGATGGCGGCAGAGCAAGTGGTGTTCGCGCACGAGATGGAGGAGCTTGAGGGGAAAGTTCTGGCGGCTCAAAACGCTCAGGCGACGGCGGAGAGCGCCCGCGGGCAAAGCGAAGCGGCGCGCGAGCAAGCGGAAGCAGCGCGCGAGCAAGCGGAAGCAGCGCGCCAACGTGCCGAACAAGCGAAGGCGGCGGCAGAGGCGGAACTGGCGCACGCGCAGGCTGCTCAGATCGACATCGCGGGGCGGCGATCGAAGATCGACGAGGAGCTGGCCGGCTACCAGGCTTTGCGCAAGACCGCGCAAGACGAAGCCGCTGATGCGCAAGCCGTGCTCAGCGAACTCGAGGGCCGCATCGAAACGGCTCAGGCGGAAGTCGAGCGGCGTCAGCAGCAATTGCGCGCGATGCTCTCACAGATAGAACTCGCGCAGGCGAAGGCCAAAGAAGAAGCCGCTAAGGTCAATGAAGCGCTCAGCGCCGCCGAACAGGCGGAGACTCTGCGCGCGAAGCGATCGGCCGAGGCCGAAGCGTTGGCGCAACGGCTCGCGATCCTCGAAGCGTCTATCCAGGAGTCGTTGGTGCGGGAAAAGCCGGCGTTTGGCCGCCGTACCGGCCTCCCGCCGCTCCTCCCGCCGCTGCCGCGCGAGGAGCCGGAGGGTTTTGCCCCGCTGGCGCGGGCAGATGCCTGGGCGGCTGCGGGAGATTGGGGAAGGGCCGCATCGGCGTATCGTCAGGTGCTGGACGAGAACCCAGACGATGCCGGAGCATGCTATCATCTGGCGTGCATCCTCGCGGATCACTTCGAAGATTTCGAGAACGCCGAAAAGCTGCTCGCGACCGCCGCGCGGCTGCGCCCGGATCACACCGCGACGCAATACCGGGCGGCGATGGTCATGGCGCAAACGGGGCGCGTCGAGCAAGGCGTGCAGCAACTGCTCGCGTTGGTGCGCCACGATGAGACGAATGCTGAATTCATCGATCAGTTCGTCGAGCGCTTCGAGAACAACGCCTCGCGCGGCGACCCGCAAGCGATGTTCCGGCTAGGCATCGCGTATCGCGAGCTGGGTCGCATAGAAGAAGCCCTCGTGGCGTTCCAGGCCATCCAGCGCGAGCCGGAATACGTCGTCCAATGCCTCATCGCGATCGGGTTGTGCCTGCGGCGCCAAGGTCTGGACGGCGCGGCGGCAAAGCGCTTTTCCAAGGCGCTCGAAACGCCGGGCTACCCCGAGGGCCAGTATCACGAAGCGTTATATCACCTCGCCGACCTCTACGAAGCAAAAGGCACCACGGAATCGCTGCGGCTGGCGCTGTCGTCGCTCGAGGAGCTGTACTCCAGCGACATCTCGTATCTGGACGTGGCCGATCGCATCCGGGCGGTGAAGGCGAAGCTTGAGGCCGGGGACAGTCCCAAAGTCACACGTCTGCCGACGCGTCACGCCGAGCCCGGCGATCGCTAGGCGCGCGGGACTCGCGCGCTGTGCGCGCGAATAGAGTCTGTCTTGCAAGCCGAACGCAGACGACGATACTCGAGCATACAGTTCGCGCTGACCATTACGTGTCTGGCGCTGCTGTTCGTGCTGGCGTTGGCGGCCATCACCCGGGAAGCGGTCGGCGAACCGGTGCTCCCGGCGCAACTCGCCCAAGCGCTGCACCAGCCCCAAGTGACGCTGCCGGACGGCCTCACCTACGATTTCGAAATCGTGGACCCGTTAACGAATCGGCGCGTCGCGGCACTGCCGGACCAGGGCACGGTCGAGCTGCGGCTGGCGGTGACCAACGACAGCGCGCTGCCGATGACGCTGCGCTTCGCCACCTCGGAGCAGTGCGAGTTCATCGTGCGAAGGGTGAGCACGTATGTCTACGGTCTCTTCGCGCTACCGCTGGAGATCTGGCGCTCGACCTACTTCCACAACCTGCTGCGCAGTCCGACAAAAATCGATCTAGCGCCCGGCCAGACCCACGTGTTCGTCTCCTACTGGTACTTTGAAGAGCAAGGTCCTCAACAGGCGCCGCCGGGGGATTACCGGATCGTCGCTCGCTTCTATGGCGCCACGTTTCCGCTGCGCATCGACAAACCCAACTGACCGCACGCGATGAATCTCGCGCTGACCGGCTTCATGGGCGCGGGCAAGACGACCACCGGGCGGCGGCTCGCGCGTATCCTCAAAGTCGCGTTCATCGACACCGACGCCGAAATCGTGAAGCAGCACGGCGCGATCGCCGAGATTTTCGAGCATGAGGGCGAGGCGCGCTTTCGGGATTACGAACGGGCCGTGCTCGAGCGCTTGGCCGCATCCGGGCCATGGGTCGTCGCTGTGGGCGGCGGCGCCGTGCTCGATGCGGCGAATAGGAAACTGCTGCGCTCCTCCGGCCTGATCGTGCACCTCGCGGTTTCGCCCGAAACGGCTTTTGAGCGCGTCGCGCATCGCACGCACCGGCCGCTGCTCGGGGCCAAGCCGACGCTCGGTGGGATTCGAAGTTTGTTGTCAAGCCGGGCAGGTGCATACGCGGACAGCGATCTCGCGATCAAAGCGGACGGCAAGTCGCCGATAGCGCTGGCGAACATCATCGCGCGTTGGTATCGGAAGCGCCTCATCCAGGCAGGCGCGCAAGGATGATGATCCTCGACGGATTGCCGTACAGCGTGCTCGTCACGGAAGACGGCCCCGCGGAAGCCGCTCGCATCGTCGCGCGGCGCGGCGCTGCGTGCGTCGTGGTTTTCGACCGCCGGATCGCGAGCAGGGCCGCGGCGGTGCGGGCGGCGCTTGAGGCGCAAAGCGTGCGCGTCCTCGGAGAACGCGGTTTGGCGGCAGGCGAACGGCGCAAGACCTTGCGCAGCGCGACCGACGTCATGCACTGGCTGACCTCGCTTCGCGTCGAGCGCGGCACATTGTTGCTGGCCGTCGGGGGCGGAACGCTGACCGATCTTGCCGGCTTTGTCGCCGCGACCTATTTGCGAGGGCTCGCGTGGCTGCCGGTGGCGACGACGGTGCTTGGGATGGTCGACGCGGCGATCGGCGGCAAGACCGGGGTCGATCTGCCTGAGGGCAAGAACCTCGTCGGCGCTTTTTGGGATCCGGTCGCGGTGATCGGCGACCTCGGCGCACTTGACACATTACCCCGCCGCCAGCGCTCCACCGGCATGGCCGAAATCGTCAAGTCAGGCATCATCGGCGACCCCGCTCTGTTCGAGGCGATCGAACGCCGCGGCATGCGAGCATTGGACGCGGGCAGCATCGGCGCCGCGGCGCGCGTCAAGATAGCGATCGTGGCCGCGGATCCTCGGGATTCGGGGGCTCGGGCTGCATTGAATCTCGGTCATACCATAGGCCATGCCCTAGAGGCCGCTTCACTCTTTCGGATGTCGCATGGCGAGACGGTGGCCGTAGGGCTGCGCGCGGCCGGCATGCTCGCAATGGGCGAGGGCTTGTGGTCGAAAGCCGAGCAAGCTCGCCTCTTGCGCGCATTGACGAAGTGCAGGCTCCCGGTCCATTTCGAGGGACTGTCGGTGGACGCGGTCGTGGAGGCGCTTGGTCGCGATAAGAAGCGCGTCGACGGAGAGATGCGCTTCGTTTTGCCGGTGAAGGTGGGCGAAGTGCGCGTCGGCGTGCGCGTGAACGCAGCGTCCGTGCGCGCCGTGATCGAGCGATGCGGCTCGCCTCCCACCGCAGACGGAACGGCATGATGGGCAACAGCCTCTCTTGCGTCGACGTGGTCGTGGACGTGCCGTCCGCTCACGTCGACGGATCCTTCACCTATGCGGTCGATGAGAATATTCCGCCATTGGGGGCTCGGGTGCGCGTGCCGTTCGGCGGCAGGATCGTCGGCGGTTGGGTGGTGAGCGATCCGGCGCCGGCAGAGGCCGGCGCTGGGCTCAAGCCGATCGCCGGCGTCGAGGACGAAACGCCGAGGTTCGGCGCAGAGGCGGTCCATCTGGCGGCGTGGCTGCGCACGCGTTATGCCTGCACGTTTCGGGAGGCGCTCGCCAGCGTGGCGCCGCGCGGAGCGGCGACCGGCACCCGGGGGCGCTTCGCGTTCGCGCAGCCGCCGCAGGCCGACGAAGCGCTGCTCGCGGCGCTGCATGGGGTTTTCGGCGATCGGCCGTTCACCGTGATCGCCGCTGCGCGCGCGTTGAAGCGTGCAGGTCAGCGCATGTCGGCGCAGCGCGCGCAAGCAGAACTGACCAGGCACGTGCGGCTCGGCTCGCTGCGCCGCGAAGAAGAGGTTCTTGGCGCGAAGCGCGCGCGCGTGACGGCGTCGCGATCGGAACTGGTTCTCGGCAACGCCGCGCTGGCGAAGGGCGCCGGGCAACGACGACTGGCTGCCGTGCTCGGCGAGCACGACGGACGGCTGCCGCTCCTGCAGGCGCGCAAGCTTGCAGACGTGGGACCCGACGTGGTCAAGCGCGCGCTGTCGGCCGGCGTGATACGCGAGCAGCCGCTAGCGCAGACCGATGCGCCGGCAGATGGGGTCGTGGCGGGCGTTTCCCGATCCGGACTCACGCCGACCGCCGAGCAGCGGCGAGCCATCGAGACCATCGACGCCGCCATGAAGCGGGGGAGCGTGGTCGCGCTGCTGCACGGGGTGACCGGCTCGGGCAAGACGTTCGTGTATTCGCGTCTGATCGATCGCGTGAGGCGCCGCGGCGGGCGCGCGATCGTGTTGGTGCCCGAGATCGCGCTGACGCCTCAAACGTCGAGCCGCTTCATCGCGGTGTTCGGCGAACGCGTGGGCGTGCTGCACAGCGGACTTTCCGACGGGGAGCGTGCGCGCGTCTGGAAACAGGCGGCAGCGGGCGATGTGGATGTGGTCGTCGGGGCACGCTCGGCCGTGTTCGCTCCGCTTCCGAACCTAGCGCTCATCGTGGTCGACGAAGAGCACGAGCCGTCCTACAAGCAGGATGTTCCGCCGCGCTATGACGCGGCCGCAGTAGCGCGGGAGCGCATGGCGCGCACGGGCGGTGCGGTGGTGCTGGGGAGCGCGACGCCGAGTCTTGAGTCGTATCACGAAGCGACCTCCGGCGCCATCATGTACGTGCCGATGCTGCAGCGCGCGACGAAGGCGCCCTTGCCCCCCGTTCAGGTCGTGGACATGACCGCGCAGCGCGGACTCCGAGGCCGTCAGCCGATAGGTCCAGCGCTCGTCGAAGGCATGGACAGCGCGCTCAAGCGCGGAGAAAAAATCATTCTTTTCGTGAACCGCCGAGGCTATGCCGGCCTGTTGCTTTGCCGGTCCTGCGGTTTTGCGCCGCGCTGCCGGCGCTGCGCGATTTCGCTCGTGCTTCACTCCGCGGATGGATCGCTGCGTTGCCACGTCTGCGGCGACGCGTTCAAAGTGGCAAGCGTGTGCCCCAAGTGCCAATCGCCGGAGTTGCTGCCGTACGGCTTCGGCACGCAGCGCGTTGAGGAGGCGATCGGCGAGCTGTTCCCGTCGGCTCGCATCGTGCGCATGGACGCGGATACGACGTCGACGCGCGGCTCGCACGGCCGCTTGCTGCATGCATTCGGCAGCGAGGCGGACGTGTTGGTGGGCACGCAGATGATAGCGAAGGGTCTGGACTACCCGTCCGTCACGGTGGTCGGCGTGGTGTCCGCGGACGTGGATCTGAATCGGCCTGATTTCCGCGCCGCCGAAAGGACGTTCGCGCTGCTCACGCAGGTCGCCGGACGGGCGGGGCGCGCGGCGCCGGGCAGCCACGTCGTCGTTCAGACGTACTCGCCGAATCACTACGCCGTTATGCTCGCCGCGCAGCACGACTACGAGACGTTTGCGCGCAAGGAACTCGCTTTACGGCAAGAGCTTCGCTACCCGCCTTTTGGCCGGCTTGCGTACATCGGCATAGCCGGCGTGGACGCAGGCGTGGTGACGAAGACGGCATTGGCCGTGGCCGCAGACTTGCGCGAGCACCAGCCGGGTGTGGAGACGCTGGGTCCCGCTCCCGATCCGCTGCCGAAAGCGCGCGGTGAATATCGAATGCGCATCGCGCTCAAGTCGGAAAGCGAAGAGCAACTGCTGGAGGCATGCAGGCGGGCACAAAAAATGCGTCACGGCCCGGATGTGCGGATCAGCGTCACCGTCGACCCGCGCTAAGTAAGCGTAGCAACGGACCTTTAGGTCCGTTTCCGAGCTTCGCTCGGAACGCTACATTAACAATTCTTGAAGTTTAGAAGGACGTGCCGAGGCCCAGCTGCAGCCCACCCATCGATGTCGGGGACGTGCCGTCAAAAGAGTTCGCGTGGAAATCGAAGCCTACGCGATAGATCAAGCCTGAGGCGTGGGGATGCAGCGCGATGCCGGCCTGCAGCGTCGTGATGCTGCCGCCGGCTCCGAGCTGGCGTGCATTCGGATAGAAGAAGAGATTGCCGTATGGCGACACGCTCTGCGCGAAATCGGGCATGAGCGACACGCCGACGCCGAAGCTGTTGGCTGAGGTGTTGTTCGTCGACCGCTGGAGTGAAACAAAACCGGCTCCGGCCCCGAACGCCGAATGCGACGGGCTGTAGAGCACGTGCGCTTCCGTGCGCGTCACGTACGGGTTGTCGCCGCCATGCACGTTGGCGCCGTTGAAGCGCAGCAGCGCGAGGAACTGTTGTGAAAGCCTGCCCGCCGCATCGATCGAGAAGCCGCTGGCGCCGGATGCTGGAAACGGCCTAGTCGTCGGTGACGGCGAGGCGACGTGGAGAGTGCCTCCGCGCGCAAAGAGCGCGTCGTAGCTGAAGAAGACGTAACCGTTGCCGCCGCGACCCGGCGTGGGCGTCGGCGCCGGGGTCGCAAATGGGTTCGAGGGCGACACGCTGCCCGTCGGCACGGCCGATGGGGTCGGGGTCGCAAACGTAGAGCCGTTACCGCCGGGCTGGTCCGCGCTTGAGATGACGGGAATCAAAGCCAAGACGGCGACGCAGGCGAAGAGCAGCGCGCGCGCGATCACCTTGCTTTGCAGTCGGTTATTTCTTCTTGGCAAGCTGCTTGGCGAGCCGCGACTTCTTCCGGTTCGCCTTGTTCTTGTGGATGATGCCGCGCGCCGCCGCCTTGTCATGCAGCGAGTCCGCTGCCTTCGCGTCCTCACCGCCGGCACTCACCGCTTTTTTGAAGGCGCTCTTGAGTTGGGTTTTCACCGCCAGGTTGCGTTTGCGGCGCTTGTCCGAGGCTCGAACCCATTTCTGGGCGGACCTGATGTTGGGCAACGAACGAATTCCTTTCGAAATGCAGTGCCGGGCGCTAGTCCGGAAAGTATGTCGTGTAACTTGCCTAGGGAAGTCGCGCGCTCCTTGGGGAAAGCATCGTCGTGGGCCACTTGTATATGCGGCTTGTCGCAATACCCGTTGTCGGCCCGAGTGCGGCTGCCTTGGCATCCTTGAAGGAGGCAGGCGAGCGGGTCGGGTCGGTGGGCGTGCTGAAGTTCGACGCCGATTTGCGCGCGATGATCATAAGCGTCCATTTGCGCGACACTCCACGATCGGCGCTTGCCGCGATCGCAGGAGCTCTGCGCAGTGTGGGCGATGAGACGATGCTGCGCTTCGAGTTGTTGGCGGAAGACGACGCGGATGCGCCCCCCGGCATCGAGCAAGACCTTGCCGGCGCCCTGGCAGCATTGGGAGAGGCGCTGGTCGTCCGGAGAACGGTGTCCGCCTCGGCTTGGGCGAGAGCGCGCCCGATCAAGGTCTTTTTCCCCGGAAACGAGCCGCGCATCGCCATTGAGATCGGCCGACCCACGGTGTTGCTGAAGGTGAGGCTGCCGGGCGTGCCCGCCCATGGACTGGTCCGGCTGACGGCGGCGGTGGCCGGCGTGGAGAGCGGGTTCAGCGATGTCGGCGCCACGCACGTGGTCGCGCAGGACGGAACCCTGTGTCTGCTGCTGGAGTTTTCCGACCTCGTGCGCGCGCCGCTGCACCGCGTTCTCGACGTGCTCGACATCGAAGCGCGACGTTACGGAGGCAGGCTGGGAGAAACGGAGCTGCTTTCGTACGTGCCGTTGAGAGCGTTGCTGGGCGCGCTCGCGGGCCGCCTGAACTTGTCCGTGGTCGAAAGGCAGATCATCGAGACGCATCTGCGCGAGCTGCCGGCGTGAATTCACTGTTCGGCACCGACGGCGTCAGGGGCGTCGCCAATGAATTCTTAACGCCGGAACTGGCGTTCTCGCTCGGCCGCGCCGGAGGCCACGTCCTCAGCGTGCACGGAGCGCACCGCCCGGTGTTGGTAGGCCGCGACACGCGCTGCTCGGGTCCGATGCTCGAAGCGGCGCTTTGCGCGGGCCTGAGTTCGATCGGGCTCGTCGCGTGGAAGCTCGGCATCGTCCCAACTCCGGCAGTCGCGTTCCTCACGCGGCATCTGAATGCAGCGGCGGGCATCATGATATCCGCGTCGCACAACCCTATCCAGGACAACGGGATCAAATTCTTCGCCGCCGACGGCGGCAAGCTCGACGACGCGCTGGAAGACGAGATCGCGGCGAAAGTCGCCGCGCACGAATCGTTGCCGCGCCCGGCAGGCGCTGCCGTCGGCGAAATCCTCGAACGGCGAAGGGTCGTGCGCTCCTACGAACACCACTGCGTGGCGCTCGGGCGGCCGCTCGGAGGAAAAACCGTCGTCGTCGACGGCGCCTACGGTTCGGCATACGACATCGCGCCGCGCGTGTTGCAGGCCTTGGGAGCGAAGGTCGTGCCGCTGCACTGCAAGCCGGATGGACGGCGCATCAACGTGAATTGCGGATCCACCGACTTGAGCACGCTGCGCGCAGCCATGGCAGCGTATCCCGGAAGCGTGGGCGTAGCCTTTGACGGCGACGCCGACCGCGCGCTGTTCGTCGACGAGCGCGGCGGCGACGTGTCCGGCGACCACGTGCTCGCGATTTGGGCGAAAGAGCTAGCCGCCAAAGGGCAGCTGCCCGAGAACACGATCGTCGCTACGGTGATGAGCAACTTCGGATTGGAGCGCGCGTTGAAAGACGCCGGCGTGAAGCTCTTGCGAACCGCGGTGGGGGATCGCTACGTTCTCGATGCGATGCATCGCGGCGGCTACCGCATCGGCGGCGAGCAGTCAGGTCACATCATCGATCTCGAGGCGAACTCGACCGGGGATGGGATCGCGACGGCCGTCAAGCTGCTTTCGCTCGCCGCGGACACCACGCTGCATCAACTCGCGAGCGGCATGCGAGTTTATCCGCAAGTGCTGCTCAACGTTCGAGTGGCGGACAAACGCCGCTTCGAGGACGACCCACGGGTGAAAGCAGCGATCGAAAGCGCGGGCAATGCATTGAAGGGCACCGGGCGCATCTTGGTTCGGCCATCGGGGACAGAGCCGCTCATCCGCATCATGGTAGAGGGGCCCGATCGCGCACAAGTCGAGCGGCTCGCCAAATCGGTGGCCGAACAAGTAGCGGCATCGGAGTCTGCCTGAAGAGCGGCATCGGATGCGGGTCACACGATGTGGGTCACACATATGTGGAACGGCAGGAGGCACGAGCACCCGGCCGAAGCAGGGGTGCAGGCGTGACGCGCCTTGGACGCGGCGCTTTCGACTCTTAGGGATCTCACTCTAGGCGACTGACCAAGCAACTATAGTGACGCGGGTCCGCCACCGGCCCGCCGATATCCCGATAATAACGCAGTCAACCTAAAGAGGGTGCATTGCAAAGACGCATAGCGTTTCTTTTCTTTAGCCTCGTGGTGCTCAGCGCGACTCCGGTCATGGCCCGGCCCGTATATCATACGGTCGTGTCCGGCGATTCGCTGTGGACGATCGCGCAGCGGTACGACGTCTCCCTGAACGCGCTGGAGAAGAGCAACAATCTCTCGGACGCGAGCATCTTGCAGCTCGGCCGTTCGCTGATCGTGCCGGGCTTGGCCGCACCGGAGCCCAGCAAGGCCAGACCGCATCATGCGAGCGCTATCCCGGTTTGGCATAAGAGGCTGGTACGCATCGCTCGAGCGGCCGCGAAATCCGATGATATGGCTGCCCTGCAAGCCCTGTGGAGCGCCACGCACACCGGCGTCGCCCCAGCCGACTTTCCGGGCACAACCCCGTTCAAACTGGCCGATCGCGCCCTCGCGCTCGATGCTCGGATCACGCGGACTGCGATGCGCTACCTCGGCGTTCCTTACTCGTTCGGCGGAACGAGCTTCGCAGGGATCGACTGTTCGGGCTTCGTCCAGACGGTCTTTGAGAGGAACGGCATACCGCTGCCGCGCATGGCGGACGAGCAATTCGGCGTGGGCCGCCGTATAGCGACCAGTCTCTTGATGCCCGGCGACCTCGTATTCTTTGAGACCTACACGGCCGGCGCGTCGCACGTGGGGATCTATGTGGGCAAAGGGCAGTTCATTCATGCCTCAACGCGGGGCGTGCGGATCGATCCGCTGTCCATGAACTACTATGCAAGCCGCTATCTCGGCGCCCGCCGCGTCAGCAAGATCTAGGTCTCGCCCGCGCAGGACTCGTCGAGCCGGATCGTACGGTCCGGCTTTCGCCTTTTCAAGACGCCCCGGAGTCGGCGGAAATCGTCGAAGCCCGATGGAACCAAGCCGTATGAACGCATTGGGGCGTAGCCAAGTTGGTAAGGCACCAGCCTTTGGAGCTGGCATGCGAAGGTTCGAGTCCTTCCGCCCCAGCACCGCATGGCTGCAGCCTTATGAACTCATCTCCCTCTTGAGACGTAGTCTCTAAAGAAGAGGGAATAAATCTGATGCCGGATCGGTCGGACGAGGATCTGATCGCCGCGCTGGCGCGCGGCGAGGTTTCCGGTTTGGAAGAGCTCTACGACCGCTACAATAAGATCGGCTATTCGCTGGCGTATCGCATCGTCGGCGAGCGCAATTCAGCCGAAGACGTGCTGCAAGAGGCCTTTCTGGCCGTCTGGCGCCAGGCCGGCTCGTTTCGGCGGGAACGCGGCAGCGTCCGCACGTGGCTGCTTTCGGTCGTCCATCATCGCTCCATCGACAAACTGCGCGCGAGCGCGTCAACGAGCGCAGCGTCGCCGCTTGACGAGCTGCCGGACACTCCCGCCGACGAGCCGGGCGTGTGGCAGCAGGTCTGGGCTGAGCTGCGCGGCGATCTCGTGCGCAATGCGCTGGACGACCTTCCGGCCGAGCAACGCAAGAGCATCGAGCTCGCGTACTTCTCCGGCTACACGCACGTGCAGATCGCCGAGCTCATGGGAGTGCCGCTCGGCACGGTCAAGGGCCGGCTTCGTCTAGGCCTGCTGAAGCTCAAGGGCTACCTCGAAGGTCAAAAGCTCGGCGAGGCTGCGACATGACCCAACTCTTCCACGTCTTCGATATGACCGCGCCGTACGCGCTCGGGGCGCTTTCGCCCGAAGACCAGCTGGTCGTGCGCGAGCACATCGCGGCGTGCGAGCCGTGCCGGGTCGAACTCGCGGAGATGCAAAACGTAGTGGGAATGCTTCCGCTCGCGTGCGAGACCGCGCAGCCGGACGACGAGCTCAAGCGCAGGTTGGTCGCCGCGGCGCAAGGCGAGATCAAAGCAAAGACGATGTTGAGGCGTCGAAGCCGGACAAACGCCGGCAGCGGCGAACGCGCGGGTGAGCCCGGCGCGCTGTGGCGCTATGCGCAGTACTGGCTCACCGCGGCGGCCGGCTTGGCGGCGATCGTGGCCGTCTTCATCGCGATGAATCAATCACACGAACGGGAACGCATGGCCCACGCGCTCGCGCAAGCGACGGCGCGCGTGACGGCGCTGGAGGCGGCGAACACCGAGCTCGCCGCGAAGGCCGAGCACGGCCACGACGTCATGGCGTCCCTCGCTACCGGTTCGTACTGGGAGATGGGCCGCGGACAAGACGCAACCGGACGCACCTGGCATAGCACCGTCGTGCAACCAATGGACGAGAACAAGAACGGCATGGTGATGGCGTCGGTGCCCAATGCCCCCAAAGGCATGAGTTACCAATTGTGGGTCGTGCGCAACGGCCAGGCGCACAGCGCGGGCGCGGTTCAAAAAGGCGGCATGACGATCATGGATCTGCCGATGCCGCTGCGCAAGGGCGACATCGTGGCCTTCAGCATGGAACACGGCGCGGGCACCGGAATCCCGACGAGGCCGTTTTTGATGGAGACCGCGATCTAGACGACCGGCACTGCAACGAGAGTGGACAAGGGGTGATCATGCGAAAGAAAGTCACGATCGTGGGCGCCGGTAATGTCGGCGCCACCACGGCCCACTGGTTGGCCCAAAAAGAACTCGCCGACATCGTGCTCGTGGATGTCGTCGAGGGCATACCGCAGGGCAAGGCGCTCGATCTGCTCGAGGCGTTGCCGGTGGAACGCAGTAACGTCGACGTCGTCGGCAGCAACGACTATGCGCCCACGAAAGGTTCCGACATCGTGGTGATCACCGCCGGCTTCCCGCGCAAACCCGGCATGAGCCGTGACGACCTGCTGAAGGCGAACGCCGAGATCGTGGGCGCGGCCACCAAGGCCGCCGTCGCCGGTTCGCCGGACGCCATTCTGATCATCGTCACCAATCCGCTGGATGCGATGTGCGAGGTGGCGCGCCGCGTCAGCCGGCTGCCGCGCGAGCGCATCATCGGCATGGCGGGCGTTTTGGATTCGGCCAGGTTCTGCACGTTCATCGCGCAAGAGCTGAAGGTCAGCGTGGACAACGTGCACGCGTTCGTGTTGGGCGGGCATGGCGATCAAATGGTGCCGCTGCCCCGCTACTCCACGGTGGCCGGCATTCCGATCACGGAACTCATGGACGCGGCCGCTATCGATCGGCTGGTGAAGCGCACCGCAGGCGGCGGCGGCGAGATCGTCGCCTTGCTCAAGGCAGGAAGCGCCTACTACGCGCCGGCGCGTGCCATCGCTGAGATGGTCGACGCGATCCTCAAGGACAAGCACAAGATCTTGCCTTGCGCAGCGTTCTTGCAAGGCGAGTACGGCATCAAGGACCTCTTCATCGGAGTTCCGTGCAAGCTGGGAGCCAAGGGGCTCGAAGAGATCGTCCAAATCAAGCTCACGCCGGCCGAGCAAGCGGCGCTCCAGAAGTCCGCCGAGGCGGTCAAGAGCCTCGTGGAGGCGCTGCCGGCCGGGTAGGCAAGGTGAAACCGTCGTCCGAAAGTGACGATAATCACAGTAGGGTGGGGCGCGGGCATGCCCTTGTGGGCATTGACCTAGAGAAAGCGCTCCGACTTCGCGCGCAGGAAGCGTTCCGGGCGGGGCCCGGAAAGTAAGGGTTCATGTCAGCAGCACGTGCACAGAGCAGCCAGCCGGCTCGGACGATGAGGGGAAGCAAAGAGCTCTTCCCCGACCTTCCGAAAGCCGAGCGCCGCTTTAAGCGGCGCCGCATGCGTTTGTCCGTCACGATTCGGACCAACGACGGCCGCGTTGCCATGGGCGAGACCACCGACCTCAGCGCCGGCGGCATGCGCTTCGAGTCCCACAACGAGCTGAAAATGGGAGACGTGGGTTCGGCGCAGATCCGCCTCACCGGAAGCGACATGGTGCGCGTGCCGGTCGAGATCGTGTGGCACAACGCCATCGACCCGCAGGAGCACGAGTACGGCATCAGTTTCGGCGACATGGTGGCCGCCGATCGCTTCATGCTGTTCGAAACGATTTATTCCCCAGCCAACGGGACCAAGGGTTTCGCGGACAGCAACATCGATCCCGACGACGACGTGCCCCGCATCGGCGCCGAACCCATCACGCCGGCGCATTATCAATATTACTTGCGGCTGCTGCGGCGCATCGACCAGGTCCACAAGCTCGATGCTTCCGCCATCGACAAGATCTTCTATGCTCGCCTCCTGCAGGGGCGTAACCTGCGCGACGTGCTCACCGAGTTTTCGATCACGCCGCGCGAAAGCGTTGATCAATTCCTCAGCGATCTCTATCACGTCCCGTTCATCGATTTGACGCGGATCCGGCCGGACGAGGGCGAAGCGGACGTCATCCCCGAGCACATGGCTACGGATCGCTTGATCGTGCCGGTGCGCCGCGAAGAGGAAAAGTTCATCGTGGCCATGGCGGATCCGAGCGACTTGCTCGCGATCGACATGCTCAACCATCGCGTGAAGATGACCCTCGACGTGCGCTTCGCGCTCATCGAAGATGTCGCAAACGCGATCAACAACCTGTATCACGCGGCATCGCTGCACTCGGTGGACCGGCTGCTCGATTCGGTGCCGGAGACGTCCGGAGCGCTGGACGCCTTTGCGGGCATGGGCGAGGTCGAGGATCTCGAAACGCTGCGCAAGCTTTCGGACACCCAGCCGATCGTCCAGCTCGTGGAATCGCTGCTGCGGACCTCGGTCGAGGACCGAGCGAGCGACATCCACCTCGAACCGTTCGCCGACAAGGTGTCCGTGCGGTTCAGGCTCGACGGCGTGTTGCGCGAACTGCGCACCCTGCCGAAGCGCCTGTACCCCGCCGTGGTGTCGCGCATCAAGATCATGTCGCGCATGGACATCACCATTCGCCACGTGCCCCAAGACGGCGGCATGTCCATGCGTTACCAGCGCAAGGATTTCGACTTGCGCATCTCCTCGATGCCGACCGTGTACGGCGAGAAGATCGTGATCCGGCTGTTGGAGAAGAACCCGATCTTCAAATCGCTGAAGTCCACGGGATTCTCGGAGCGCAACTACGACGCGATCGCCCCGCTGACCAGGCGGCCCTACGGCATGCTGCTGTGCTGCGGTCCGACCGGCAGCGGCAAGTCGACGACCTTGTTCGCCGTCCTTCAAGAGATCAACGACGGCACCACCAACATCACCACGATTGAAGAGCCCGTCGAGTATCGCGTCGCCGGCGTCAATCAGGTCGAGATCCAGCTCAAACGCAATTTGACCTTCGCCTCGGTGCTGCGCGCGATTCTGCGCCAGGACCCGGACGTGATCTACGTCGGCGAGATCCGCGATCGCGAGACCGCCGACTTGGCGGTGCGCGCGGCGCTCACCGGCCACTTGCTGCTATCTACCCTGCACACGAACACCGCGATCCAGGCGATCGCGCGACTGGTGGATATCGGCGTGGATCCCGCGATGATCGCCTCATCGCTGCTCGGCGTCGTCGGTCAGCGCTTGATGCGGCGCATCTGCGATCGCTGCGTCGAGGACTACGAAGTGCCGCTGGAAGAGCAGGTGGTGCTGCAGGAGATGGTGCCGGTGGCGACGCCTAAGGTGTTACGCCGGGGCCGCGGCTGCGAGCGCTGCCACGAGAGCGGTTATCACGGCCGCCTCGCGGTGCATGAAGTGGTGGTCGTGGACGAGGGTCTGCGACGCCTGATAGCGCGGGGCGCGGATTCGGGCCAGCTGCTGGATTACGTCACGTCGCGCGGCTTCACCGACTTGCGCGACGATGCGATCGGGCGCATGCTCTCAGGCGAAACGACTTTGCGCGAAGTCCTCCGGGTGACGGCCTAGGTCCTAAAGGCGCCGCACTGAACCTTTGTGCGGCCTATCCCGACATACTACAGGACCTTTATGCTGCGTTCTGAACCTCTCGCCATGCCTCTTGGGCGCGCCTTAGCAAGGGCGTTGCTGGCCATACCGGTCGGCTTGATGCTGGCATGGTGGCCATCGCCCCTTCCGAGCTTCGCTCGGAACGCTACATTGGTTCTGGCGCGGAACACTACATTAGATCCGGTGCCCGGGGTTGCGGAGCTAAAGCCACCGGCGCGGCCGGCTTGGATCGAGCAGATCAGCCCGCTTGGCGACGTCGACACGACGGCGCAGATCCGCGTCCGCTTCTCGGATCCCTTGATCCCGGTGGAAGCGATCGAGAGTCCCGACCAGCAAGCCGCCCTGCGTGATTTCGCCACCGTGCCTGCTTTGCCGGGGAAGTTCCGCTTCTTGACCCCGCGCATGGTCGGATTCCAGTCAGACCGCCCGTTCCCGAAGGCGACGCGCATCCGCGTCGTCCTCAAAGCAGGACTAGCCGACCTGCGGCATCACCGGCTTGCACGCGACCTCGCGTGGACGATCGCCACCGAACGCATAGCACTGTCCGGATTGCCGGGCTCGAACGGCAACGGCGGGCTGGAGGACACCGTCGCGCAAGGCGGCTTGCACCCGAGCATCGCGATCGAATCCAACGTCGAGTTGGATATCGACTCGTTGCGCCGCCTGACGTCATTGCGGGCGGAGTCCAGCGGCATCGCCGTGCCGCTGAAGATCGCGGTGCAGAAGTCAAAGCCGCAGCCGATTCCGTTGGGGCGCTTTGAGTTCGGACCCGTCCGCCCCATCAGCCTGAGCTGGACGTACACGATCGAACCCGCGCAGCCGCTGCAGAAGGCCACTCGCTACCTGCTCCGGGTGGGGCCCGGGTTGCAGCCGGCGCACGGCAACATCCCGAGCGACCACGCGTTTCTTGGAAGGATCGAGACGTTTCATCCGCTGGTCTTCAAAGGGATGGAATTCGTCGGCAAGCCGGAGAGCTACGGCACGGCGAGCAGGTTCGCCGGCGGCACGCCGCAGCTGGATTTCAACAATGCCGTGCGGGCCAAGTCGGCCAAGGCGAACTCGACAGTGCGCGCGGCTTCGGGCGCGCCGATCGCCGGCGCGATCAACCCGACCGAAGATTCGAGTTTCATCGCCGTTGACGACTCGAAGCTTGCGCCGGCGACCGATTACACGATCCATGTGGATGCCGGGCTGACCGACCGGTTCGGCCAGCAGCTCGGCTCAGGACTCGATCTGCATTTCAAGACGAGCGATCTCGCTGCCGCGTTCTGGGCGCCGAGCGGGTTCAAGATTCTGCCATCCGATCTAGCGCTCAAGCCGCCGGTGGCGGGATTGAATCTCCCCGACAAAGCCTACACCTCGACGCACCGCGTACTCCAACCAGCCGACATGGTGCGCCGACGCCAGCCTGACCTTCCGGACCCGAAGACATGGACGGACGCAGGTTTGAGCGCAAGCGTGAATCAGAAGGCGCTAGGCACGCTGCCTCTTTCCCGCTGGCTGGGCGCCTACGGCATGCTCGCCTACGGCGTGCAGGCACGCACGAATCCGTACCTCCAGGACGGCAAGACGCAGTGGCAGCACCCGACCTTTTACGGAATGGTGCAGGTCACCAACCTCGGGGTTCTGGCGCAGTGGTTCCCCAAGAGCGGTATCGTGCGGGTCCACCGCTTATCCGACGGCGCTACGGTCGCGGGCGCATCGATCAGCGTCTACAAGAACAGCAGCTCCGGCGAGCCGCAAGTGTGCGCGTCCGGGAGCACCGATAGTGCCGGCTCGTTCTCGCTCGACGCAACCGAAGCTCAAGCATGCTCGGCGGATTCGAGCAACGGTTACGCCCCGGGGTTGTTCGTGGTCGCCAGGGAGGGGCGCGATTGGGCATTCGCGGGAACCGAGTCCTACGGCTATCAATACGGCTTTTACTCAGGATGGCAAACGGATGCTCCCGAGGCGCGCGGCGTCATTTTCTCCGACCGCGAGCTGTACCAGCCAGGCGAGCGGGCCGCGTTCACCGGCATGGCTTATTACCTTCAAGGCGACGTTCTCGCGCGCGCGGATAATGTCGCCTTCGATGTCACCCTCGTCGGCCCCGATGGTCAGAAGATCGCGCTGGGTCAATACACGACCAACGCGTTCGGCACGTTCTCGATCGCGTTACCGCGGTCACCCGCGCAAGCCTTGGGCTCTTGGACGATCGCGGCCAAGAGCGCGAGCGGACTTGAGCTCTCGGGCTCGTTCCGCGTCGCCGAATTCAAGCCGCCGAACTTCAAGACGGAGCTGACTCTCGACAAAGAATTCGCGTTTGCGGGCGACAGCGTCGTCGCGATGAGCCAGAGCAATTATCTGTTCGGCGCGCCCGTCGACGGCGGCAAGACGGAATACCACGTCACCCGCGGGCAGACGTACTTCTCGCCGCCTGGTTGGGACGGTTATGCATTCGGGCGCCAGTGGTTCTGGCCGGAGCAGCCGCCCAAGATCTCCTCAGAGGTCCTGAGCAAGACGCTCACCGCGGATAAATACGGACGAAGTTCTCAAGCGGTGCCGGTGGGCCACGATCTGCCGTACCCGGTCTCCTACAGCGTCGACGCCTCGACGTCGGACGCATCGAACTTGTCGGTCTCGGACACGAAGGCGTTCACCGCACTGCCCGGACACGCGTTCATCGGATTGAAGAGCGACTGGGCGGGCAAGGTGAACGCGCCGCTGCCGATGTCGGTGATCGTGACCGACGACAAGGGGGGCGCCGTCGCGAACCGGCAGGTGCATGTGGAGCTGCAGCTTTCGACCTACAGCAGCGATTACAAGCACGTGCAGTACGCGACCGTCGATCAGACGGACGTGCGCTCCGGGAACGTTCCGCAAAGCGCTGCCCTCACGCCGAGGGCGCAAGGCGTGTATCGGATCAGAGCGCAGTTGAGCGGCGACACGTCTGCGGAGACCGATGTCGAGGTCTACGTCGACAGCGGGGGCCCGCAGCACGAGCAGAAGACCATCGACCTTGCACAGCCTTCGTACAAAGTGGGCGACACGGCAACGGCTGTCGTGCGCTCGCCGTACGACGACGCTACGCTGTATTTCTCGGTCATCCGTTACAACACGTTGTTCCAGCAAACACTTGACGTGCCGCGCGGCGTCACACGCGTCGCCTTCCCGGTCGGCGAGAGCATGCGTTTGGGCGCGGCGGTGCAAGCCGTGCTCATCCGTCGCGGCGCGCCGCTGCATACGCTGCCCGCCGGCAGCCTCAAGAGTTTGAGCGAGATCGGTTTCGCGCGCTTGAGCGTCGATCAGAAAGATCGCTATCTCAAAGTCAAAGTGACGCCGCTGCACGACGTACGCGAGCCCGGCGGCGAGCAGGCGGTGGACTTCGCCGTGACGGATGGACAAGGCCGTCCGGTGAGCGGCCAGCTGAGCGTGCTCGTGGTGAACGATGCGATCCTGCAGCTCAACGGCTACCGTCCACCCGATCTGGTCGACACGGTGTTCGCGGAAGGCACGGTCTCGACACGGCTCGGCGACAACCGGCCGATCGCGGTTCTCTCGCAAGCGAGCCTGCAGCCGCCCCAAGGATGGGAGCGCCAATCAGGCGGGCTCACCACCCTGGGCACCGTCACCACCAGGAGCATGTCGGACTTGTCCAGGGCGATGCCTGTGCCGATGGAGGGCGCTGCGATGGCGAAAGCCGCGGCGCCGGGAAGTCCGTCGATCCGCGTTCGGAACAATTTCCAACAACTCGCCTACTACGACGCGAGTCTGCTGACCGACGCGAGCGGTCACGGGCGCGCGACGTTCAAGCTGCCCGACGACCTGACCACATGGCGCGTGATGGTGGTCGCCGTGGCAGCCACAGACGCTGGCGCTGCGCAGAATTTCCGCTTCGGGTCCGGCGAAGCCACCTTCAGGACGAGCAAGCCGTTCCTCATCAATCCGATCCTGCCGCAGTTCGCGAGGCCCGGCGACGTGTTCATGGGCGGGCTCACCGTCACCAATAGCGCGGGCCTTACCGGCACGTTGAACATCAGCGGCGCGCTCGCCGGCGGCATCAGCTTCCTCGAGGGCGGCAAGCGCGATGCGAAGCACGAATTCGCGGCGCCGCTGGCGTCCGGTACCCAGGGCTATCGGTTCCCGATGACCGCAACCGGGCTCGGGCTTGCTTCGGTGCAGTTCACGGCACGCGCCGGGACCGTTGGCGATGCTTTTCAGGTCCCATTCGAATTGCGCGTGTTGCCGATCACGGAGCAAGCCGTGGAGTCGGGAACGACCAAAGACCGCGTGAGCATCCCGATCAATGTGGCGAGCAACGTGGTCAACGAAGCGGGGGGTCTGGACGTCTCGATCGCCAGCACGCTCCTGCCTGAGGTCAGCGCGCCCGCGCACCGGGTGCTGCGCGAAGACAGCGACTTGCTCGAGATGCTTGAACCAGCGACGACGCGTCTTTTGATCGCGGCCAACGTGAAGATGCTCGATGACCGTTTCGGCGCCAAAGGCGCGCAGGCGCGCGGCGTCTCGACGGCGGTAGAAGAAGCGGCGGCGGCGCTGGCGGCCCTGCAGAAGCTGCAGCGAGCGGACGGGGGCTTCAGCTATTGGCCGGGCGCCAGGGAGTCGGATCCCTATACCAGCTCGTACGCGGCGGAGGCGCTTGGGCGCGCGCAAGCGGCAGGCATCAAGGTGGCCGATCCGCTGGTTGCCGGGCTGACGCGTTACCTGCAAGACGTGCTGGCGCATCCGGAACAGCACGAACAATATTGCGACGCACTGTGCGTCGCCGATCTGCGCCTGCGCGCGCTAAGCGGGCTCTCGGGCTTGGGCGAGAATCGACCCGACTTCCTTGATAGCATCTATCAGATGCGCGACAAGGTCGATTTAGCGGCGCAATTCCGGCTGGCGCGGTTGTTAACGCAGGCGTCCGGCCACAGCGGCCAGGCCAGCCAGATGTGGGCGAAACTGCAGGAGAAGATCTACGAGACGGGGCGGCTCGCCATCGTGAACGTGCCGCAGGGCTGGTGGTGGATGGATTCCACGACCACGGTGCAGTCGGAGGCGCTGCGATTGGCGGTCGCCCGGCAGATCAAGCCCGAGATCGTCGATCGCTTGCTGCAGAGCTTGCTGGCGCTGCGGCGCAACGGGACCTGGCGCTGTCCGTACGATGACGGGCAGGCGCTCACCGCGCTCGTGGATTACATGCGCGCCGAATCCACCCCGCCCAACTTCTCGGCGAGTGTGATCCTGGCGGCGCAATCGCTTGCCAGCGTTCGCTTCGAAGGCTACGAGAACCCGAGCCGCGACATCTCGCTGCCGATGCAAGACCTGCCGCGCGGCCGCGCCGACCTCGTGCTCTCGAAGTCAGGCACAGGCACGCTGCACTATTTCGTCGCCTACCGCTACTTGCTGGCCGGAAGTCAGCCCGGAATCCTCAATGGGCTGAGGGTCACGCGGGTGCTGCGGCCTGCGAACCAAAATGCGGTCATCAGGCGCTTTGGCATCGCGCGGAACGATACGCCCTTGGAGCTGGGGGTGGGCCGCGTTTTCGACATCGGCCTGGAGGTCATCGCCGACCACCGCGTGGACCACGTGATCATCTCGGACCCGCTGCCGGCCGGCTTCGAGGCTGTGGATCAGTCGTTTATGACCTCCAGCAGCTACTATCAGGCGCAAAGCGACAGCTGGAGCATCGATTACCAGACGATTTACCGCGATCGCGTGGTGGCCTACGCGGATCGTCTCGAGCCCGGCGTGTACAGTTTCCACTACCTGGTCCGGTCAGTCACCCCGGGGACCTATGCGTGGCCGGGCGCGCAGGGGTACCTGCAATTCGCCCCCGAAGAGTTCGGCCGCTCGGCCTCCGGAACGGTCAAGATTAAGGGTTGATGAGGGTGTCCCGAACGGGACATACGCCCACGGGGCCTGGCAGGCCGATAGTATAAATGGGTGTGTGGGGGATCACAACTGCATAAGTTTATGAGGTCCCTCATGTCACATTTGCCCGTCAGGTGCTATCTTACCAACAGATGATTACTAAAACTTGGGGCCCCCGGCCCTTTGGTGCCGCTAGGGCTTTTACCATAATCGAAGCGCTGATCGCAATCGTCTTGGTTGTGTCGGCTGTGCTCGGACTCGTGGCTATCGTGCCGGCGACGATCGGCGGTACGATGCGCGACAGCCAGCGCATGCAGGCGATCGACGTCGGTCAGCAATACCTTGACAGGATTCGGGAATACGCCACCACCAACGGCAAGATCACGGGTTTGCCGGCCGCGCCAAGCGTCGCTGTGGATGCAGGTCTATCGAACCAAGACAGCACGATCCAAGCAGCGAGCCCCGGCGTTTTCACGATCACGCCGAATTGTACGGCAGCTCCTAACGCCGTGTCGGGCCTCGAGTGGGACTGCGTCGTCACGGTCACGTGGACCGAGGCTTCTGAGAATCGGAGCGTCAGCGTTGAATCGTACATCGTCTCGCAGAAATAAGTATTCGCGCGCGTTCAGCCTCGCTGAGCTGCTGACGGTTATTGTTATTTTCGGCCTGCTCAGCACGCTGGGCACGCTGGTCATCGCGCCGCTCATGTCGCAGCCGAACCGCCAGCAGGCGAAGGTCGACACGATCCAGGCAGCGACCCGCACGATGTACAGGATCGAGCGCGACCTGCGCATGACGTCACCCTCCGCGGTGTACGCGTGCACGTATCCGGCACCTTCGACCTGCACTTCGCCCAGCGTGATGACGTCGACGGCCGTCCTGGTGATCGCGACGCCTCGAGTGAATGGCAACGGCCAGCCGAAGTGGGACCCGACGAACGGGCAGCCCGTCTGGCAAGGCTTCAATGTGTACTGGCTTGCTGCGGATCCCAACGACGCGACGAAAACGAATTTGATGTTCAAGTATACCACCGCAACCATCCAGCCAGGCACGTTCACGGGCGCCGACAACAGCTCGGTGAATACCGCGATCAGCGCCACCGACGCGGAGCTGCTCGCAACCGGCGTGACCGATCTCCAGACCTATATGGACTCGACCAACAGCATCGTGGGGTTCAAGTTCAAGGCGCAAGCCACGGACGGCGGGCACACGAATGAAACGACCCTTCAGAGCAACGTCAACACCCGCAACTAACAGTTTGGAAGAGAACAAAATGATGTCGAAAACATTCGCCTCGCCTCGGGGAAACCGGGGCTTTGCCATGATCTTCGCGCTCCTCGTGATCGTCATACTCTTGCTCGTCGGACTGGCCATGCTCGCCAACGCGCAAAACGTCGCCGGAAACGCGCGCAACACGGAAGTCAAGACGCTCACCTGGGATGCAGCGGAAGCCGGGCTCAACGCCGCGATGGACAAGCTCGATGTGGCGATCGTGAGCACCACGCCGGGCAACGGGACGCTTAAGAACACCTACACCTTCGCGTATACCATCACGCCCAACTTTTCGGGCGGCATCGGCAAGCCCGGCACGGACTCCACCGGCGCGGCGATGACCATTCCTCCGGGCATGGGGTACGTGCAAAGCACCGGGACGAGTCCGGACGGCCTGCGCACCGCGATCGTCGAAGCCATCATCCAGCCGACCGGCATCAATCAACAGTTTCCCAACGATGCTATGGACGCCGGCGGCGACGTGCAAGGCAACTGGAACCACAAGATCGGCATCACCGAATGCCATCCAGGGAAAGACGACGCGACCGTGCACGCGAACGGCAACATCACCGCGACGGTAGGTTTTGATCAAGGCACCTCCACGGCATCGGGTACTACCGACACGCTTAACCCATCGCCCGGAGGCGTCAACACCCCGGTAGTGACGCTGCCGACGGCTTCTATGGGCTCGTTTGTCGCTGACGCGAAGACGATCGCGCAGGCCGGCGGGACCAGCCTGTACGTCCCGAGCAGCGGCTCGCTGCCGACGACCTTTGCCTGCCCGCTATCGGCTCCTACATACGGTTGCATCATCTTCTATGATGCAGCCTTGCACATCTCCGGATTGCAGGACTTCAACTACACCGGACACGTCGTCGTGGTCATCAACGGCGATTACAGCTCCACCGGCAATTCGGGATTCACGCTTCAGTCCGGCCAGCAGAGCGTGTTCGTGGTGAACGGCAATGCTGACATGGGCGGCAATAGCGACACCGGCGCGCTGTATTGGGTCAAGGGCGATACGACGATGCACGGAAACGGCAACATCTTCGGCGCTCTCGTGACCGGCGGCAACGCGATCTTCGCAGGCGGCGGCAGCGGCGGAGGGTTCCAGTGCGATCCCAACGCGCTCGGCCTCACGCTGAAGTTCCCGGGCAAAGTGATCATCAAGAGCTACGCCGAGTATTGAAATCGAAAAAGCTCGGACGAAGAAGAGGCGAGCCGATTGCGGCCCGCCTCTTTTTCTATCCTGAGACCTCTAATTGTTTATTATGTTCAGAAGAGACATCGGCGTAGACCTGGGTCGCGGGTGGGCCCTCGTGGCGGAGAAGCTCCTGAACGTTGATGGGACTGACACCGCGCTCTAGAACGTGCACCGCAAAGAAACGTCTGAGCTTGTGGGGGCTTGCCTTTACCCGGAGCTTGCTCGTCTTGTAGATCCGGTTGAAAATTTCCCAAACATGCCGCGGACTGAGGCGTCTACGCGTGCGGCCTGAGAAAAGCGCGCTGTCGAGGGACCGTGGCCGCACACCTAGGTAGGTTCTAAGTGCGTCCGCCGTGGTCTGATTAAAGACGACCAGCCGCTGCCTCCGGCCCTTTCCTATCACTCGCATGGTCCGCGACTCTAGATCGACATCCTCGACGTTGAGCGCCGCTATCTCAGCGCGCCGGACGCCGGTGGCGTAGAGCATCTCCATAATGGCCCGATCCCGGGACTTCAACCACTGGACCCCATATTCGGGACTCGTCCGCAGCAGGATGGACGCCTCCCGTTCGTTTAGGACGCTTGGTGTGAGCTTGCCTCGAACTGGACGCCCAACATCAGCAGCAGGGTTGTCCTCACGCTTGCGCACGCGACCCAAGAAGCCGTAAAAAGAGCGTAATGCGGCAAGTTTGCGTCGAATCGCCGATGGCTTGTATCCTCTGGTCCCGGTCAACTCTTGAACGAATTGTCGCACCTGCCTGGTGGTCGCCGTGCTTAATCGCGGCCAAAGCTTGCCATGTGGAGATTCATTCACCGGAGCGCCGGCGAGGAAAGCTCCGAACAACTCCAAGTCTCCGATGTATGCGGAAATCGACAACGGGCTTCGTCCGGCGCCACATAAGCTTGCGGCCCACTCGAGGATGATCGGATCGGTTGGGAATACGCTTTTTGCTCGAGGCATCAGGCGCTCGAAGCTCCCTCTTCGCGTATTGCAGTATCAGGAGCGGCCGGTGCGTAGAAGAGGTACAGCCGTGTCGAACCGTATGGCCATCTAGCCAGCCCGCCCTCTGAGAAAATATGTGCGTAACTGGTGCCGACGCTTGTAAGGCCCACTTCAAGGGGTAACTCTCCCCTAGCAAGGAGCAACGCGTCATTCCGACAAGGCGTCGAAGCAACGTGTGAAACGTGGGATTGGAGTTTCATCGGGTCAAACCACTTAAAGAAACCGTCGGAGTCGCTCAGGCCACCCCAAAACTCGGCTTGGCAGCGCACGTGACGGCCATCGGATCCCGCGAGATGAGTCAATGACGAAAGAATCGCGCTATTCCTCGAAAGATCGCGATCTGAACCGCACTCGTATCCGATTTCGAGGACTGCGTGATACACGTTCCCGGTCAGCAGTGCCGACCAGAGCAAAGCGAAGCCGTAGGCATCGTACACGTCGTATCTGTCACTGTAAGTCTGCACGAGCGCATCGACCCACGCGCGATCAAAGCGCCCTTGATTGAGCTGGATCTTTAGGCGCCAGATATCCGAGAGAAGCTTCGGGTCGTCGGACAATCTGCGATCCGCAAGGTCTTGAAGCGATCTTTGAAAGACGTTGCTCATTTGCGCACGCCGCGTCTTCGCAGCACGATACCTTGGTTGTCGGCGCGGTCGCGTGGGTGATGCTCTTCGTAGCTCTTGCGAACGTGATCCTGAGTCATCTCGGCGTAGATCTGCGTGGTTTGGATGCTTTCGTGGCCCAAGAAATCCTTGATCGTCATCAGATCGACTCCGCTCTTATGGAGATGGGTCGCTACGGAGTGGCGCATGGTATGCGGCGTGACCTTTCCCTCAAGACCGCTCAGTTTTACGTAAGCCGCGAAAATGTGGCCGACTTGCGGGTAGCTTAGCCGGCGGCCCTGCCGACTCACGAAAAGTGCCCCCTCCCGGCAGCGAGGTCGAACTCTCAGGTATGCTTGCAGTGCGTCCGAAGTGGCATGATTGAAGAACACGATTCGCTGCTTATTGCCCTTACCAATCACGCGGATGGTGCGGTCCGTAAAGTCGACGTCGCTGACGCTGATTCCGACGAGTTCTGCGCGCCGCATGCCGCTGGCATAGAGAAGCTCCAGAATCGCGATGTCTCGCCTCCAACGCAGTTCGGGTTGGCCGGCCTCCGGGCGCGTGCCGATCAACCTCATGACATCTTCGACCGGGATCGCCTTCGGCAGCCGCTTCGGCAAGCGAATGTTTTGGACGTCGGCGGCAGGGTTCTCGCTCCGATATCCCTCGCGTTTCAGGTAGGCGAAGAAGCGGCGCAACACCGCCAGCTTCCGCCGGATGGCGGCCTCCTTATACCGCAGCGTGCCGAGATGCATGATGAATCTCCGCACGGATGAAACGGTCGCCTTCTGGAACAGCTGTGTAAACGGGCCCCTATATGGCCGGCCGTCGGCAGCCGCCGGGTCGCGCCCTTGTAGGAAGGCGCCGAACACCTCTACGTCACGCGCGTATTCACGCGTGGTTCGCGGGCTGCGCCTCGAGCTGGCCACTTCCTGCACGAATTCCATGACCAGCGGATCGGCCGGCGTTGAATCGCGGCATCGGCCATCAGGCCTTCCCGTGTAGGCGTTGATCAACGGTTTCGGCTTCTCGTCCGGACCTCGTTTCGGCACAGCACCCCTTCTAGCGATTAGCACAAATACTAGTTTGTGCTAATTGGCCTCGGGATTCGAAAACTCCTGGCTTTTGCTCGTGGTCTAGGACAATTGCGACTAGTCCCAGCTTGCTCTTCTACTGCAGGGGCGATCTGGTCTTGAAGTCTCGGGCCCTGTGTTTAGAGATAAGGTATGAGTTGGCCGACGTACTTGTCTTGGTTGGGGAGGCTGCGCAGCACGATGCGGATCACCTGCTCGGGGTAGCCGGATTCCAGCGTGATCGTAAAGGCGGTAAAGCAGTCGTAGGTATCGTCGCAGCCCCAAAACAGGAAGTTCTGGTCGCTGAGATAGAGCAAATGTTTCATCAGACCTGTCTGGTCTTTCGCCTTGAGGACGTTGATGTAACCGCCGTTGTAGTGCGGGTAGACGCGAAAGCCGATGGTCTGTTGGTCGGTCACGCTGATCACGATTTCCATCGACTGCGCGTATTTCAATCCCGTCGTCAACGATCCCACGAAGTTGTACGGGTTCTTGGTGCTCTGGTGAAACGTCACGCCCGCGTCGCCTGGCCCATAGGTCGTGAGAGTCGCTCGGAGGGCCTCTCGCGTCGCGTCGCGCGACGCGTCTGCGAGCGCAGGGAGCGCCGGCAGCGCCGAGAGCACAACAGCCAAGAGCACAAGCTTGACGACTTTATACATCGCTCCACGTTCCTTATATGGCAGGTGCCACGCCTGAATTGACGGCGCGACCGAGGGCAGGCTTCCAGCGCGCAGGCGCCGTTCCTTCACGTCACTTGCGGTCGAATTTGCCCCAGTCAAATCGGGTGACGTCGCCTGAGACGTGCAGCACGCTGCCGTCAAGATTCACGAGGACGCGGACCGGATCGTTGCCGCGCAATTCAACGAGAATAGCGCCGGTTCTGGTCGTCGCGCCGACCGCAAAACCGAACTTACGGAACTGCTTGATGACCTCTTTTTGCTTGTCGAACTTCTTCTCGGGCACGACGCTAAAGAGTGTTCGCCTAGAGCATGATGAGCCCTTGGCGGGCTCCGCGCGCCACGGCTTCGGTTCGGCTGGCGGCGCCAAGTTTGACGAAGATCGAGCCGACGTGGAATTTCACGGTATGCTCCGAGATGCCCAGGCGCGTGGCGATCGTCTTGTTGCCGAGCCCTTCGGCGAGCATCCGGAGCACGTCGATTTCGCGCGGTGTGAGCGCTTGACCGGGCGCCTCTAGGACGGCTGAACTGCTCGCAGGGACGAGCGTGGCGGCAGCGTCGGGGTGCACGACGATAAGACCCGCGGCGACCGCTTCGATGGCCGCGCTGACCTCCGCCGCACCCGCATCACGGGGCAAGACGCCGCGCGCTCCTGCGCGCAGCGCCTGCGCCGCGGTGCCGGGCACCGGATGATCGGCAAGCACAATGACCCACGGCGCTCCGCGGCGGTCTCCCGCGCCATCTTTGGCGCGCTGCACGTGGTGCTCGATCGCCTCGAGATCGCCGTCGAGCAGCACCACCTCGGCGGGCAACCGATCGCCGCCGTTGCGGCGGTCAGGCACATCCGGCCGCCGCTCGACGAGCTCAAGCGCCGGGTTGGCGGCGATCAGCTCGCGCAAGCTCCGCTGAATCACGCTTGAGTCGGAAGCGATGGCTACGCGCGTCACGCTGCTGCGGCCCCCTCGGACTCGGCCCGCAAACGAAACGTGTGTTGCACGGTCGAGCCGGCACGTAAGATGTCAAGGGCTACAACGTCGCCCGGTTGCGCCTCGCCCACGGCCGCTTGGACCGAATCCGGCGCATCGATCGGCTTGCCCGCGATGCCGACGACGACGTCACCCGGAAGCGCTCCCCCTTCTTCTGCCGCGCCTCCGCGAGCGACTTCAAAGATCATCAGGCCAAGGGTCGGCCGATCGCCGCGCAACCGAACAGCCACGGGGCCGGTCGTCAGGCCGAGCTGCGCGCGCGCGTCGCCGCCGCGCAGAAAATGTTCGATCGCCGCGCTCGGCACCGCGACGGCGAGTCCGCCGTAGATCATGCTGTTGATGCCCACCACGCGCCCTGCGGCGTCCGCCAGCGGGCCGCCGGAGTTGCCGGGCGCGATGCGCAGGTCCGCCTGAATCCAGCGTCCGGCCCCGCGAGCGTTGCCCGTGTCGTGAATGATCCCGGCCGTGATCGCGCCGACGAGACCGAGCGGATTGCCGGCAGCTAACGCGAGCTCTCCCACCCGCAGCGTCGAGGAGTCCCGGATCTCGGCCGGTCGCAAGCCGGTCGCGTTCACCTCGAGAGCGGCGATATCGCGCCGAGCGTCTGAAGCGGTCACGCGTGCCTCAAACGTCCGGCCATCGGAAAGCTCGACGCGCGCGCGGCCGCCGCGAGCCACGACGTGGGCGTTCGTGACGATCACGCCGTCGGCGCGCCAAATCACGCCGGATCCGCCGCCCGAGCGCGGCGCCATCACCTGGACGGTGCTACGGCGCAGCCGATCGGCGACTTCGGCCAGGTCGCGGTTTAAGATTCCGCCGGTGTCGATCATCGCGCTCATTCTTGCGGTCGCTCGCCGACCGTCACGCTGACCTCGGTGGCAGCCCCGCCGCGCACCAGCCTTAGACGTAGGGCCTTGCCGACGCGGTCGGATCCGAGCTGCGTCAGCACGTCGTCCGTGTCTTCGATCGGCGTGCCGTCGAGCGCGACGATGATGTCGCCCACGAAAATGCCACCGCGTTCGGCCGGGCCCTCCGGCTCGACCGCCACCACGATCGCGCCGCCGTCGCCGTTGACGCCCGCCGCGCGCCGCAGCGCATCCGATAGACGCACGGGCTGCATGCCGATGCCGAGGTAGCCGCGCGCGATGCGCCCACGCGTCAGCAATTGATCGATGACTCGATTCACGGTCGCCACTGGGAGCGTGAGATCGAAGCGGCGCGAGAGCGCCGAGGTGTTGATCCCGATCACGCCGCCGCTCGAGTCGATCAGCGGGCCGCCGGAAAAACCTGGATACAGGTTGAGGTCGAGCGCGATGAACTGCTCGACATGTCCGCCGCGCCACGTCCGCCATGCTCCGCCGACGGCGCTTGCCACGCCGCTGCTCGCGCGCAAACCGTCGTCGCCGGCGCGGGCGACGGCGATGACGAGATGTCCGACCTTGAGCTCCTCGGCGCCGGCGAACTGCGCAACGGGCACGCCGCCCGCTTCCACCTTGAGCACGGCCAGGTCGGTGTCCGAGTCGCGCCCAGCCAGCGTGGCAGCGACCGAACGCCCATCCGGAAACGTGACCGAGATGTCGTCTTCCTGGCGAATGGTGTGGTCGGCCGTAACGATGACGCCCTGACGCCAGTGGACGCCGCTGGAGGGCGAACGATGGCGCGCGTGCACGGCAACAGTGAAGCGACCCGCGCGGTCGACGGCGTCGGCGAGGTCGTTGGAAAGAGCCAGCAGCGAGCCGCCGGCCGAGATATTTTGAGTCATGCTATGATTATGAGCCGTTGAGGCCCCAAGGGGTACCGGAAAAAACGCTAGGCCGCCGGGATCGAGCTGGACTCGCGCCGTCCGAGCAACACCGATGAATGCTCCGTGGCCCAATCGTGCAGCTTGCCGAGGATTGGCAGCAGTCCTTCGCCGAGCTTGGTCAGCGCGTATTCGACGCGCGGCGGCACCTCCGGATGCACGGTGCGAGTGACCAAGCCGTCGGCTTCGAGGTCGCGCAACTGCCTTGTCAGCACCTTCGGCGTCACGCCTTCCAGCGCGCGCTGCAGTTCACCGAAGCGCATGGTCTTCTCACCGAGGTTGCAGATGATGATGACTTTCCACTTGTCCGCGATCATCGCCACGGTGCGCTGGATCGGGCAGGCAAGCTTGGTCGTGTAGGTCATTTGGTTGTCGCTATCCTTTGGGTGATTATAGGTCAAAATAGATATTACTATCTTTTTATCCATAAGTCAAGTAAGATAGTGCCTGACAATCACAATTCAACCACTTCTAGCCTGCGTTTGCGGCCCGCCAAGGGCCCGCCAGGCCTCGAAAGGAGCCCCAACGATTATGGACCTCACCAAGACCTTCCCGCGCAGCGCGAAGGCGAAATTCGCCGGTCTGAACATGCTCGGCCGGACGACCGACAAAGCTCGAGCCTTCAACGCGGGGACTTTGGGCGAGTACCACTACAACTGCGGCATGGACCAAAAAGCCTTCGCCCTTTTGGGCATCGACCACGAGACCTACGCCAAGAAGGTCGCCGAGCTCAAGGACGACGCCGCGATCGAGCGCTGGGTCAAAGACGCTTTCCTGAAGGGCAGGAGCGGCACCCAGATCGATGCCTACAACAAGACTATCGAAGAGCTGCATCCGGAAGCCGGCAGCGAAGGCGAGAAGTACTTCCTCGAGCTGCGCGACACGGTCGCGCCGGGCCGCACCGACGTCACCACGTGGCCGGACCTGCTCGATCTCGACGAGCACCGTCAAGTCCCGATCAAGACAGCGGCGTAAGGAACTCCGGGGCTAAAGCCCCGGCACTACAGAACTCGAATGTCATCAAGCGCGCCCTCAGCGAGGGCGCGCTTTTCTTCGTCGCTATGGTCCGATGGCCGCCGCTTCCGGATTACCGCTCGGCGGCGTTAGCACGACCGTTGGTGCCAGCGTGTTCGAGAACGACGTCGCGACGGTCGGGAAGACCAGGATTTTGCCATTCTGGAGATCGGCGGCGTACAGGTTGCCCGCCGCGTCGATGGCGAGACTGTAAATGTCCGTACTTCCGGTCGCTGTATCGACAAAGTCCGGCGTGGCGCCATTAGCTTGATTGCTGGCGTTGAAGCGGAGTAGGTGTCCAAGGCTGTGACTTCCGGCGTACAGGTTCCCTGCGCCATCCATTGCGAGCCCGATAATAGTCTCGCCGCCGGTATTGAGAACTGCGCTATGTGTTTCGCCGTTCGTAACCGGATGGTTGAAGCGGATGATGTTTCCCCCAGTGCCTTCGTTGGCTATGAAGAGGTCGCCGGCGGCGTTCCAGGCGAGTCCCTCGGGCCGGACGAGCAGATCCGAAAGCGTGATGCTCGGCGCCGGCGAGACGCTGCCGCTGTACGGCCCCGGGTACTGGTAACAGGCCCCAATGGTACTACAGGTCCACACAAGGCCGCCCGGGTCCACCGCCACGACATACGCGCAGCAGGTGAACCCCGTCGTGATGGTCGCGATCGGCGTGCTGGCCGACGTCACGAACGGCGCATAGGCGGTGATGTAGACATTGCCTGTACCCTGATTATTCACGGCGACCATATCGCCGAACCGATCGAACGCGATGGATTTGACGTTCGTCGCCCCGTTGCCCGGCATCGTGACGGTTGGGGACGACGAGTTGCTCAGCGGCAACGCGAACTGCCAGATCTGCGGCGCAGGCGTAGACGCGTTCGACGCCGTGTAGAAATGCGTGAACGCCGGCAGCGGGTTTATGGGAGTAGTCGTGCTTGAATTGCAACCAAAGGTCAAAGCGGCGCCTGCTGCAACGACGGCGGCCGCAACGAATGTTCTCATCGGTAACTCCTCATCAAACGAACGGAAAAAACCACAGCCCCTGCACCTAGGTTGCGTTGCTGCCCGTTTCGGCACGACCGTTAGGCGACCTGCACCAACGCGCTCACAATTTCGTCGAGCGCGTCCTGTGCAAGGGCGCGCATTTCCTCATCGGTGCGGTCTTGGATCGGGTGCGCCACGAATACGCGTGCAGGATCCGCGCCGAGCGCGCGCGCTTGGCTGTCGGCAGCGCCCTTGAACGCGATCGAGGACACCATCACGGATGGGATGCCCCAGCTCTCCAGTCCCACGATGTCGTGCACACTGCACGACGAGCACGAGCCTCAGTCGGCCAGCGCTTCGATGACGGCCTCGCACTTGGCGTGGATCTGCTGCCTGAGATCCAACGGCGCGGGCTTGGTGAACGTGGGCTTGCGGAAGCGCTCGATGCGTGCGCCGCGTGCCACCAGCAACTCGCTGAGCCGGTCGAGAAAAACATCGCCGCGCGGTTTCGAGATATCGAGCAGCCCGAGCGTCTTGCCGCTCACGCCGCTCAGTCGCGGCGCGCGCGGTCGCGCTACGGGTTCTCTTTCCCCGGTTGGGTCCAGCAAAGCGCTCATGTACGCACCTCTCGAGTGACCGGTTGACTGCCGACCGGACCGCGGGCCCAACCCGCCAAGATCGCGGAGAACATGCCGGCGTCGCCGCCGGCGTGCACGAAAAGCAATCCGTCGGGCGTGAACTTAGGCACGGGCTTGCCGGCTACTTGCGGCGGCATCCCTTCGGCGCAGCCGCCCGCGCCGACGACGAGTTCGTCTCCCTGCACGGTCAACAGCTCCAAGAGCCGCTCCCGCAGGCGCGCCTTCGACCAGCCGTCATTGCGAAAAACGCGCCCATGTTCGGGGGAAACGATGACGACGGCGTCGGTCACGAGCGCAAGTTTCGGATGCCAGACGGCGCGCAAGCAGCCCGCATACGAGCGCGCCAGCGATTCGGCGCTGCGTGACTTTTGGTCCACGATGCCGCGCACGCCTTCGGCTGCGAAAAGCGTGACGGTCGACGCGCTGGGCGCGAAGCCGCGCTCAACCGACAGCGCTTCCCAGGGCGATCCCTCTTCTGCTTCTGCAAAGCAAAACGTGTACTTGCCCGGGTTCCCGAGCGTAGCGCGATCCACGCCGCCGGGTTTGCCGCCGCCGACGTTGCGCACGACGAGCTGCAGCGCTCTGCCGATGGTCGCGTTCGCGCGATTGCCCTGGCCGAGCGCGTTGACGCCGGAGTTCATGCCGATCGCGCGCGCGATCGGTCCGTTCACGATGATCGCGGGGCCGACGAACATAGTGGTGGCGAGCACGCCGTGGATGTTGAACTCGTCGCTGCACGCCGCTTCGATCGCCGCCAAGACGACGGGGAAGTACTCCGGGCGGCAGCCCGCCATCACCGCGTTGATCGCGGCCTTTTCGACAGTGCAGTCCGCCAAGTCCGGCGGCACGAGCGCGACCAGCTCATCCGGCTTGCGCGTCGTGCCCTCGAGCATCCGCAAGACGCGCTCGGGCGTCGGCGGCACGAGCGGCAAGCCGTCGCTCCAGCCGCGCTCGAAGCACGCCTCGATGGCATCCTCGCCAGATCCGATCTCGACGCGCCGCGAACGCAAGGCCGATCCGCCGCCGCGCGAGGCAAAGCGGTCCGCGACGTCCGGATCTTGCGTGCGCGAGCCGCAGCCCGGTCGAAAGCCCGGCAGCTCCGCGCCAAGCCCCGAGACGCCCGTCAGCGCTTCCCAATCCTCGCGCTTCCAGCCCTGAGTCTTTGCGGTCACGCGGCCCGCGCCGTCGACGCGCATGAGCGTCGGCACTATTTCGACGTCGAACGCGAACGACGCGTCGAGCTGCCGGTCGTCACGAACAGGCAGGCCGGGCGGAAACGCCGGATCGTCTTGGGAGAACACGGTCAGCGGCGGCGCCTCACGCGCGAGCTGCTGCAGCACCGGCACGACAAGTTCGCAGGTCGGGCAATCGCGCTTGACGACTGCTACGAGCCCCTCGGGGACAACAGGTCCTGTTGTACCTAGCCCCATACGCGGGGAGCCTCGCGCACTTTGAACGCTCCGATGACGATGAGCCCCACCACGAAGCCGACGATGTGCTCGAGGTAGCCGACGCCGCCGCCGGTGCCGGTCTCCAACTGCACCGACAGGACCTGCAGCACGAACCAGAAGCCGATGACCACCAACGCGGGCAGCTGCAAAAACAAAGGGATGCAGCCGATGGGCAGCACCGCGTCGATCCGGTTGCCCCCGAAATACACGATGAACGCGCCAAGCACCCCGGCGATCGCACCGGAGGCGCCGATCGCGACCACCTCGGATCCCGGAAACGCGATGACCTGTGCGAGGCCTGCGGCGATCCCACAGACGAGGTAGAAAATCAAGAACCGGATCGGGCCCGTCAGATACTCGATGTCCGGTCCAAAGATGAACAAATACAGCATGTTGCCTGCGATGTGCAGAAAGCCGGCGTGCACGAAGAGTGCGGTGATGAGCGTGAGGCCTTCTGGGTGCGGCGCCGGCGCCGGCACTTGGACCTGATGCCAGATATAATACGGCGTGACGCCCAGCGCTCGCACGAAATGCTCCAGACGTGCCGGCGAGTCGGCGCCTAGCGCCAACTCGTAGACAAACACCACCACGTTCACGCCGATGAGCAGGTACGTCATGACGGGGAGGCTTGGAAGCCTGCCCTCGTCGCGGTATGGTATCACGCGCCTAGAACCGCTAGAAGGAGCCTTGAATACCGAACGTCGGCGACGGCGTCGCCGAGCCCATCACGTTGCGTTCGCCGTAGAACAGCTGCAGGCGCTTGGACAGGCGCACGTCGCCATAAAGGTCGAGCGTCGGGTGCTTTGGATCGTAGAACCGCGCGTCCACGCCCAGCGCGCCCGGCTGAAAGACGGCTTTGGCTCCGAGCTTCGAATACAGCACGCCGCCGGAGAGGGTGAAGTTCGGCGTGGCCCGTTTGTTGATGAGGAAATTGAACGAGCTGTTGTAGCCGAGGTCGTTGACGCCGAAGGTCACGCTCGTCGAAGAACGCGGCAAGAGCGTGATGTTCACGTCGCTCGTCGGTCCGCCGTTGCCCTTGCGGATCCAGGACTCGCGAACCTGGCTCTCGATGAGGTTCATGCCGCCCAGGCCGTGCCCACGAGGCTGTGAGCCTGACCCCGGGACCGGCGTGCCGCCTGCCGCCGGCGTTGCGCCGGGGAGGGGCGAACTGTGCGCTTCCGCTGAGGAGAACGTGCCGAGGATATCGTTGGCTTTGGCGATCGCGGAGCTCAGATCGTACACGGCGCCTTTCAATTGGGATTGGACCTTCGGATCGCCCGTGATGCCCTGCAGGTCCGATGCGACCTGCTTCATCCGCTCGCTGGCATCTTTGATGTTTGCCGCCGTCTCCACGACATTCTTGTGCAGGCTTGGGTCGCTGGTCAACGACGCGAAGTTCTGCATCGAGGTGTTGAGACTTTTGGCCGTCGAGGATAGGCTATCCACGAGCTCTTGAAGGCGCGGCTTGTTCGCGGTCACCAATCCGTTCAGATTCGTGGTGAGTTGCTCGACGTTGTGGCCGCTCTTGGCTACGACGTCGTTCAATTGTGTCGCGGTCGAACGCATCGTCTCCGCGAGGGCGGTGAGGTTGGTGTCGGTGTGCGTGATCAGCGCGTCCGTGTGGGTGGCGATCGCGTCGAATTTCGCAGCCAAGCGCGGCAGCTCTCGGTTGAATGACGCCAGCGTCTTATCGAGGCTCTTCATCCGCGCCTCGGCGCCGCCCACCAAATCGGCGATGGTCGCCGGCAGCGCGCCCCATGGCTGTTCGAACTCCGGCGGCACGCCATGCGCCATCGGCTCGGCCGCGACGTAATCGCGCGGCGGGCGGATGAGCAGCGTGGCCTGACCCGTGAGTGACGTCGCGATGAGGAACTGCGAGCCTTTCAGGATCACTTTGTTCTTGTCGATGGTGGCGATCACGTCGACCGTTTGATCCGGCAGCAGCACGATCTTGGTCACTTCCCCCACCGTCACGCCCGAGAGCAGGACCGTTGCGCCTTCCTGAAGGCCGCCGACGTCGACGAAATGCACGGCGATCTGATAACCGCGCGCCTTCAGACCGAGATTGCTGACGACCACGATCACGACAAAAGCGCCCAGCAGCGCCAGCACGGTGAAGATGCCGACGCGGATCTGTTGCATTGTGGCGCCGTTGCCGCGTTGGGCCGCGCTATAAAGGTATCGGCCCAAGTTCGCTTCCCTGCAAGAACTGCTGCACGATGGGGTTCGGCGACTGCCGGATCTGCAGCGGGGTGCCCGTCTCTATGATCGTACCCTCGAACAGCATGGCGATGCGGTCTGAGACGGCGTACATCGAGGGCATGTCGTGCGAAACCACCACGCACGTCGCCTTCAGGCGTGCCTGGATGTCTTTGATGGTGCTCACGATGATGTGCGTCATGATCGGGTCAAGGCCGGTCGTGGGCTCGTCGAAAAGGATGATTTCAGGGTCATTCACGATGGCGCGTGCAAAACCCGCCCGCTTCTGCATGCCGCCGGAGAGCTCCGAGGGCATGCGCTCTTCCACCCCGGCCAGGCCGAGCGCCGCAAGCGTCTCGCTCACCCGTTTGTCGATCTCCGCCTTGGAGAGCGTGGTATGCTCGTAGAGAGGATAGGCGACGTTTTCGGCGATGTTGAGCGAATCGAAAAGGGCGGCATGCTGGAACGAGAAGCCCATGCCTTTGCGCATCTCGATGAGCTCGCGCTCGGGCCAATCCGTGATGTCTTCCCCGTTCACGGTCACGCGGCCGCCGCTGGCATGGCGCAACCCGTTCATCACGCGCAGGATCGTCGACTTGCCGGCGCCGGAGAGCCCGATCACCCCGGTGACCTGACCGCGGAGCGCCTCCAGGGTGCAGTCTGAGAGCACGATCTTTTGATCGAAGCGCAATTCTACGCTGTCGAGTTTGATGGCCACGTTCCCCTTTGGAGGCCCGCTGACGCCGCGCCGGCCTGGCTCGCGCTCGCCGATCATGGCGCAAACAGCAGGAACGACAGCAAGAAATTCGCGGCGAAGATGAGGATGATCGACGCGACGACCGCTTGCGTCGTCGCCTTGCCGACTCCATCGGCGCCGCCGCTCGCGTTGAAGCCCTCATAGCACGCGACCATCGACACGATGATCCCGAAGACCACCGCCTTGACCAGTCCTTTGAGGAAATCACTGGTGTCGACCGTGACCTGAACGGAATGGAAGTATTCGTACTGGCTCAGGTGCACCCGTTGCCACGCCATGATGTAGCCGGCGCAGATGCCTACGATGTCGGCGAAGATGGTCAGCAGCGGCAGCATGAGCACGCACGCCAAAAGCCGCGGCGTGACCAGCACCTTCGTCGGGCTTGCCCCCATAGATTGCAGCGCCTCGATCTGCTCGGTCACTTTCATCGAGCCCAGCGCCGCCGTGATGGCCGCGCCTGCGCGACCGGCGAACACGATGCCGCTGAGCATCGGGCCCAACTCGCGGAAGGTCGCGAAAGCCACGCTGCCCCCGATATAGCTCTGCAAGCCGAACGACACGGCGGTCGCTGCGGCTTCGAGCGAGATCACAAGGCCGGTGAACAGCGAGGTCAGCGTGATGATCGGCCACGACTGCACGCCGAGGAAAAACGCTTGGCGCAGGATCTCCGTCGGCCGGATGCGCAGCGTGAAGGCGAAGCGCAGCGCGTCCGCCAGCATCATCGAGAGCCCGCCGGCGTATGCGAAAAACCGGCCGAGCGCGCTGCCCGCGACCTGCGCGATCATCGAGCAGTGCTCGGCTTGGGCGCAACATCAGCCGCCGCCGGCCGGCCGTCGCCAAGCGCCGCGAGGACGGAACGCGCACCCTGCAGCCGGCGCTCCGCGACGCCGCGCTCGGCTTGAAGATTGTACTGGCGTTGGTAGAGGTCGTCGAATTTGCGCTCGAGCCCGCTGAGATGGGCGAGCGTCTCGCGCTCCAACGAGGCGAAGTAACGCCGGATGGCATGCTCGAGAGCCGCGCACGAAGCGGCATCGCCACGCCGCTCTGCCTCGCGTTTGGCGCGCAGCAAGCCGTTGTCGGTTATGTGGTAAGGCTCGAGGAGCGCGAGAAGAGCCCTAGCGTCCATGACCCGGGAAAGGTTCAGCGTGCGGCGGCGGGTTTCCGGCCGAAATCAGGCAGGCCAAAGGGCTCGAGCACCGCTCTTTGCTGCTCGATGAGACGCGCGATGCCCCGGCCGGCCAAGGAAAGCAGACGGTCGAGATCGGTTTTTGGAAACGGCGCGCCTTCGGCCGTGCCTTGGACCTCGACGAAGCGCCCGTCGCCGGTCATCACCACGTTCATGTCGACCTGCGCCCGCGAGTCTTCTTCATAGACCAGATCCAGGATGGGTCGTCCTTCGAGGATCCCCACCGACGTCGCGGCCAGCCAATCGAAAAGCGGCCAGCTGCGCAATGCGTTTTCGGAGCGCAAGCGCACGAGCGCGAGTACAAGTGCGATGAAGGCGCCCGTCACCGCTGCGGTTCGCGTGCCGCCGTCGGCTTCCAGCACGTCGCAGTCCAGCGTGATGGTGCGGTCACCAAGCGCCTTGAGGTCGGTTATCGAGCGAAGGCTGCGTCCGATGAGGCGCTGGATCTCGTGCGTCCGGCCGCCGATGCGGCCTTTGGCGGATTCGCGCTGCGTGCGTTCTGCGGTCGAGCGCGGCAGCAGGGCGTACTCCGCCGTGACCCAACCCTGACCCTGACCCTTGAGGAAGATCGGCACCTTGCCTTCGACGGTCGCCGCACACAAGATCTTCGTACGGCCGATCTCGACCAGCGCAGAGCCTTCGGCGTGCTGCAGGTAATTGGTCGTGACGCGAAATGGGCGCGCTTCGTCATCCTTGCGCCCGTCTGAGCGAGGTCCGCCGGAGACGGTTTGCATGTGCGGCTTCTTCCCGCTAGGGGCGCTCCATCCATGCGCAGAAAACCGGCCTAGTATCCGGGTTTGGAGGCGTGTCAATGAAAACGCGACTCATTCGCTTTGCCGCATTCTTGCTTTGTATTTCAGGCCTCGCGGCCGGGCTCGCAATCGATGCGACGCGCCCCGCCGTCGCCGACGAAGTCATAGCGACGTGGAAAGGGTTCCTCAACCCCTCCACGCCCGGCAAGACGTATCATCTTTGCTCGCTGTCGCTGTCCGGCGATTCGCTCGTCTACAGTCTCAATGACGGAGCGAGGATAGATAGGATCAAGCTGGGTGCGATGAAGGACGTTGAGTACTTTCCGCGCGATCACTTCATCGTCATCACCGGACGCGCCGGTCATGACGTCACCGAGGTGGATAACATCGGTACGCTGCGCAAGCATGGCTTTAACATGAATTTCTTCGAGCGCTCGGATTATGCGCTTGCCACGAAGGTGCTCGCGCGCTTGAAGCAACTCGCTCCCAGAGCCAGGTTCAGCTCGGAAAACACGCGCCAAGACTAGCGTCTACGGCGCCGACCACGTGCTACCGTCAAGCTTGTAGAGTTGGATCGACGGCGATCCGTCCTTCTCGAGCTCGATTTGCATGCGCCCCTTGCCGTTTTTGTCCGCAACGAAAATCGCGGGGATCTGTTCCCCCGTCGATGTGGTTGCGAACCCGATGCCGAGTTGGCCTTTACCGGCCTGGTTCGAGAACGTCAGGCTCGGTCCCGAGGCGGCATAACTTTGAAACTCGACGCGCGAGTGTCCGCTCCGGTCGTATAATGTGATCGCCGCGCGCGGGCCGATCTGCAGCAGCTTATTCCCATCGGCATCGACGAGCTCAAAGGTCTGCGCTTTGACGACTTTGGCAGCGGCGCCCAGCGCGGGCGTTGGCTGGGAGATCCTCGCGGCGCAGAATCCGCCGAGGAAGCCGGCGAGGATCGCGGCCGACAGAAGGCCGAGATATTGACCCTTATGCATGTGATGATTCCTTATTCGACGGTGACGGTCTTCGCCAGATTGCGCGGCTGATCCACGTCGCAGCCCTTGCGGTCCGCGATGTGATAGGCGAGCAGCTGCAGCGGAACCACGTTGACGATCGGCGCGATCAGATGGTGCGTCGCAGGCACGTTGAGCACCACATCAGCGACTTCGACGACCGCATCGTCGCCCGCATTGGCCACCGCGATGATGCGGCTCTCGCGCGCCTTGGCCTCCTGCATGTTGCTCAAGATCTTCTCTTGCACGGGACCGCGAGTGGCGAGCACCACGACCGGCACGCTTGCTTCAAGCAGGGCGATCGGCCCGTGTTTCATCTCGCCGGCCGCGTAGCCCTCGGCGTGGATGTATGAGATCTCCTTGAGCTTCAGCGCACCCTCTAAAGCGATGGGAAAATTGACGTGACGGCCGAGGAATAAGACGGTCTTCGCCTTTTCGTTGCGGCGCGCGACGGGCAGGACCTCATCGTTGATATTGAGCGCTTGGTCGACATCCGCCGGCAGGTCGCGCAATGCGGCTACGACCTCTTTGAGCAGGGCCGGATCGCCGCTGCCGCGTTCTTGCGCGAGATAGAGCGCAAGCAGGACCATCGCGACGCACTGAGCCGAAAACGTCTTGGTCGCTGCGACGCCGATCTCCGGACCGGCGTGCGTGTAGAGCGTGCCGTCGGCCGTGCGCGAGAGCGCGGACCCGACGATATTGCACACGCCGAGCAGCAGCGCGCCGCCGGCCTTGGCGACGCGCACGGCTTCTAACGTATCGGCGGTCTCGCCTGACTGCGACACCGCCACCGCCAAAGTCTCGCCATCCAACACCGGATGGGAGTAGCGGAACTCGGAGGCCAGCTCCAACTCGACCGGCAGCTTCGCGAGTTCGCGGATCAGATATTGGCCGTACATGGCGGCGTGAAACGCCGTGCCGCAGGCGAACATCGAAACCTTGCGGATCTTCTTCAGCTGCTCGGGCTTCAAGCCCATGTCGCTGAGATCGATGCGTCCGTCCTCGCGAATGCGCCCGGCGAGCGTGTCGCGCACGACCTTGGGCTGCTCGTAGATCTCCTTGAGCATGAAGTGCTTGAAGCCGCCTTTTTCCGCAGCGCGCACATCCCAAGCGATGTAGGTCACTTCGCGATCGACGTTCTCGCCCGTGAAAGTCGTGATGGAAGCGCCGTGGCGCGTGACCACCACCACTTCTCCTTCCTGGATCACGAGCTGCTTGCGCGTGTAATCCAGGATCGCGGGGATGTCGGACGCCACGAACGTCTCGCCTTCACCGAGGCCGACGATCAACGGCGACGCGCCATTGCGGGCGAACACGATCTGGTCGGGTGAGTCGGCCGAGAGCACGCCCAGCGCGTAGGCGCCGTGCACCGCGCGCAAGACCTTTCGCACGGCCGCCAAAAGGTCGCCTTCGTAGAAATCCTCGAGCATGTGCGCGACGACTTCGGTATCGGTGTCGCTGGCGAACGTGTGGCCCTTGGCGATGAGCTCAGCGCGCAGCGGAGCGTAGTTCTCGATGATGCCGTTGTGGATGACGGCGATCCGGCCGTGGCAATCCAGGTGGGGATGCGCGTTAGTATCGCTGGGCTTGCCATGCGTCGCCCAGCGCGTGTGACCGATGCCCGCCGTGCCGCGCAGCGGGTGCTGCTTGAGGGCCTCGGCCAGGTTGCCGAGTTTGCCGACGCGCTTCATCCCGACGACATTCTCGCCGTCGATGAGCGCCACGCCGGCGGAGTCGTAGCCGCGGTACTCGAGGCGGTGCAGCCCGTCCATGAGCACGCCGACGACGTTTCTCGGCCCGATATATCCTACGATTCCGCACATGTCTTAGAGTCTGCTCACCCGTAGGCCCTCGGCGGTCAGGATCGCGCTGAGGCGGCTGACGGCCTTGTCCAACTCATCATTCACGATGAGATAATCGTAATCTTTGGCGTGGCCGGCTTCGCGCCGCGCGGTCTCCAAGCGCACCGCAATGGCGTCCGCGGTGTCCGTATTGCGCCGTTCGAGGCGCTGCGCAAGCGCATCGTCCGACGGCGCCGTCAGGAACACCAAAACCGCCTGCGGATACGCGGCTTTGACGGCGCGGGCTCCATTGACCTCAGGCTTCAGCACGACATCGCGGCCGGAACGCACGGCCTCGTCAACGAAGCGGCGTGGCGTGCCATACAAGTTGCCCGCGTACTCGCGCGTCTCGATGAATTCACCCGCCGCCGCGAGTTTTTCGAATTGATCCCGATTCAGAAAGCGATAGTGCTCGCCCTCGACCTCGCCGGGCCTTGGCGGCCTGGTCGTCGCCGAGACCACGTAGGCGATGTTCGGCTCGACCATCCGCAGCGCCGCGATGACGCTGTCTTTGCCGGATCCGGACGGACCCGAGACGACCAGGAGAACGGGTTTGCGCGCGACGATCTGGGCCAGAACGTTCTCCTTCATCGATGACGCTGGACAGTTGGATGGTCGAGCGCCTCGCGCGCGAACTGCACGCCGCGCTCGCCGAAGCTCGCGTTCAGGATGTGCGCAGCGGGCCGCAACATCTCTCGATCGCCTGTTATCGCAGGCGCACGGAGCTCGTGCTCCGCGCCTCTATCGAACCGAATGCGCCGGTCGTCGCGCTCCTGGAACGCGAGCCGACTGAAAGCGAAAACGGCGCGGGCGGCTGGGCTGGTGGTGTCGCGCCTTTATTGCGCGGCAGCATCGTCACTTCCGTCCACGCCGTTCCTAACGACCGAATTCTCAACGTGGACACCATTTCTCGTTCGGCGTTTGGGGTGCCTGCGATGCATCGCGTGACGATCGAACTCGAGCCGCGCAAAGCCAATGCGCTCGTGCTGCGTCCGCTCGAGGGCGGGGCGTGGTCGGTGCTGGCCACGGCAAAGCAGTTCTCGGGCGATGACGGCGGGCGCGCGATCGCGGTCGGCGAGCTGTATGAGGCTCCGCCGGCGCGCCGGCAGCGGCTGGATCGGGCGCAGTTCGCAGCCGCCGTGCTCGCCGCGAGCGAACCGACCGAGACAAGAGCGCTGGCGAAACTCTTGGGAGATTTCGACCCGACGTGCACGCCGCCGCTGGCGCGCGACATCGTGGAGCGCGCTCTTGCGGAAGGCGTCCCTCGGGAAGAGCTTTCGCGGCGGTTGCTCGAGCTTTGGGATGAGTTGCGCCCCATCGTCGCGGCCCGTTCGGGCGACCTGACGGCTCCGATCATCGCCTATCGGCGCGGCCTGGAGATCATCGCCTGCCATGTCGTACCGCTGTCCTGGGCCACCGGCGAACGCACGCAGGTGGCTTCGCTCGCCGAGCTCAGCGCGGAGCGGATCGTACAAGGCGCCAAGGAGCGAGGCATCCCTGCGGCGATCGCATTGCGTAAGCGTCTCACCGTGATGCTGCAGCGCCGTGATGCCGAGGTGGCATCGCTGCAAGCGGCGCGACAGCGGGCAGCCGAAGCGGATGCGCTGCGCTTGGCGGGTGACGCCATCTATGCGAATCTCGCCGCGATCGAGCCGCGCGCGCGCGAATTGGTGGCGACCGACGGTCTGCGCGTCGCGCTCGATCCGCTGCTGACCGCGAAAGCCAACGCCGCGCAATACTTCAAGCGCTACAAGAAAGCGCGCAGCGGGTTGCCGCAGATCGAAGCGCGGCTCCGCGCGTTGGCGCAGAACAAAGCGTTTTGGGATCAGCTGGTGTGGGAGCTCGATCGCGCGGAGACGATGGATGCGCGCGATGCCGCAACCGTCTACGAGGAGGTCGGCAAGGCGATCGGCGCTCGACGGCGCGTGTCGGCGCGGGTCTCGAAGCAAAAACCGGCAAAGCGCCCCGAGCGCGCCGTGGATGTGGGCGACGGCGCTGTTGCGTTTGTCGGGCGCTCGCCTGTGGAAAATGACCGGCTCACGTTTTCGGTTGCGCGGCCCGATGACTTGTGGTTTCACGCACGCAACATGCCGGGCGCGCACGTCATCCTCAAGATGCCCCGCGCGCGGGCGAAACCTACGGAAGCGCAGGTCCTCGCCGCCGCAGCGCTAGCCGCCGGGCAAAGCCGCGGCTCGGATGCCGGCAAGGTTGAGGTGGACTACACGCAGCGCAAGCACGTGCGCCGCCAGAGCGTGGGTAAGCCCGGGCTTGTGTGGTACACGGATTTCAAAACGGTGCTGGTCACCCCGGCGGATGCAGCAAAAGAACGTCGCTAGCGCCTTAGCGGTCGCGCCGCTGTGGCTCCAGCCGCTGCGTTCGCTGGCCGTGCTGTCCGTGACCGCGTACTATCACCTTGCCTATCGCATCCGCGGCTGGGGTGGGGTGTTGCCGCGGAAGCGCGGGCCGGCACTTCTCGTCATCAACCATCAGCAGGAGATCGAGACGGCCGTGATCGTGGCTACGCTGAGCGTGCGCTCGTGGTCATGGCGCTATCCGATCTTCGCGGTGTCGTCGCGGCGCATGTTCGAGCCGGGCTTCATGGCGGAGCGGATCCCGTGGCTGAACTTCGCCTTGCGGCGGTCGAAGTTCGGGCCCCTGTTCGGCGCGATCGGCATGCAACCGATCGAAAACGAACTGCACACCCGGCCGTTCGTCGGCTTGGCGAGCTCGTTGCTCGAGCGTCACGGCGATCTGCCATTGACCGACGTCTTTCGCGACAGGGCGCTTTCGCGACTGCCCGCCGGCATGAAGGATCTTTCCGATCTGCTGAGCTCCAAGTACTTCAAACCCGCCCGCAGCTACGTGTCCTTGTCGGAGTTGCGCGAGCCATATCGGAGCGAGTCGCTTGAGATGACCCGCACGCAGCTCGACGCCGATAGCGCGACCTTCGTGCGTCTGGTGAGCGACGGCGCGACGCTGTTCCTTGCGCCTGAGGGGCGCTACAGCGGCGACGGAAAAATACAGCCCTTTCGCGGCCTTTTGTCAAGGCTCGCGCCGATGGCCCGGATTTGGATCGCCGCGATCAGCTACGATCCGTTCGTCGGGCGGCGCCTCTCCATGTTGTATCGCTTGGCGCCGGCTGATACGGCTACCGCGCTCGACGCACAGGTGAAAGCTGTGCGGCCCGTCACCACCAGCGCGCTGCTTGCCACGTGGCTTCGCAAGGAGCCGCGCCCGTTCTCCGCGCTTAAAGCGAGCGACGCGATTGCGCAACAACTGCGCGAGCTGCCGGCCGCGTTGTTCGTCGACCCGGACTTGCGCAGGAATCCGGCTCGCATGGTTCGCGCCGCGCTGGCCGGCATGAGGCGGCTCGGCATGCTGCGCACTGCCGGCTCGAGCCTAACGCTTACGGAACGGCGCGCCCATCCGCAGTTCCCGCGGACGACCGACATGATCGCGTATCAAGCGAACTTCCACGAAGAGACGCTCGAGGGCGCTAGGACTCTCTACTGAACTTTGAGCTTGATCGTCACCTTGCCCGGATTGTCGACGTAGGCGCCGGGCGTGCCGTTGAAAGCGCTCGCGTCAGCGAAGCCCAGGTACAGACGCGTCGCCCCGGCTGGCGCTTTGATGACCAGCTTGTCGCCCGTCGCGGTTTTCCCGGCGCCGATGTAGAACACTTGATAGAGCGCGGGCGAGACTGACGCGTTGGACGCCGCGAGCGTCACGTCGAGCGTTCTCGGACCGGCGCCGCTGGACGCCGTCCCCGAAGCGAAGAGCCCGACGACGAACATTTCCTTCGAAGCGTGTCGGATACCCGAGATGCCGCGAGCCGGGGTGACCGTCGTGCCGTTGAATTGGTTGCCGCCTTGCGGGCCCCACATCGTGGACAATGTGCCGCAGCAGCCTATCTTGCCCGAGGTCGACAGGATGGTGACCTTGGCTCCTGGCATCACCGGTACCGATGGCGGGAGCGTGCCGCCGCGCTCCTTGTCGGCTGTGGCTAGTCCGGCGCTGTAGATGTCCGCTGTGGCTTTGACCGTAAGCGTCGTGGGGGCGCCGGCGGCCTGCGCCACGGCCCACGACAGTAAAGCGAACGCGAGAGCAAACGCGATGAGCCTCATGGGATCCTTTCTCCAAGCATGGTCACATTTCCGCAGTTCGTTCAGGCCTCCTCGTGAGCAGCATCGCATCTCCGAACGAATAAAAGCGATAGCGTTCGCGCACCGCCTCTTCGTATGCGCCGAGGACGTTCGCCGTGCCGGCGAAGGCGCAGACGAGCATGAGCAGGGTAGAACGCGGCAAGTGAAAGTTGGTGATGAGCGCGTCGACGACGTTGAAGGTGAAGCCGGGAGAGATGAACAGATCCGTCCAGCGCGACCCGGGCTCGACCCGGCCATCGGTCGATAAACGCGCCGCGTCTTCGAGCGCTCGCGCGGCCGTGGTCCCCACGGCGATCACCCGACGTCCTTCGCGTCGCGCTTCGTTGATGGAACGTGCGGTTGCTTCGCCGATCTCGTAGCGTTCCGCGTGCATATGATGGTCGCGAAGATCTTCAACGCTGACGGGGCGGAACGTGCCGGCCCCGACATCAAGCGTGATCGTGGTCCAAGCGACGCCGCGTTCGCTGAGGCGTTCCAGCAGAGCCGGCGTGAAGTGCAAGCCGGCTGTCGGCGCGGCCACGGAGCCGTCATGCGCGGCGTAGACGGTTTGATAGCGCTCGGCGGCATCGGCTGGAGCGGTGCGGATGTACGGGGGCAACGGCACGAGCCCGAAGCGCAGCATCGCCTCTTCTACGGTCACGCCGTAGAAACGCACGATGCGCGTTCCCTCGTCGCCGCGGGCGAGGATCTCGATGCCGCTGTCACGGTCCAGCGTCAGTTTGTCGCCTGGGCGCACGCGCGCGCCCGGCCGGACCACCGCCTCCCATGCGCCGGGCTCAGCCGCCGGGTGAAGCAGCAGCACTTGCGCCGCGCCGCCCTTGCTGCGCTTGGGCAGAAAGCGAGCGCGCAGCACGCGCGTGTCGTTGGCGACGAGCAGGTCGCCGGGGCGCAGCAGCTCGGGCAGTTCCGAAAACGTGTGATGGGCGAGCGGATCCCCGAAGACTAGCAGCCGCGACGCATCGCGCCGGTCCGCCGGCGTTTGCGCGATGAGCTCCGGCGGGAGGACGTAGTCGTAGGTGTCGGTGCGGTACGGATCCACATCAGATCTTCGAGAGCATCGTACCGCGATAGTAAAAGCCGAGGATCTGATAGATGCCGAATCCGGCGTCAGCCATCCCCTTGGCGCCCCATTGGCTCATGCCCACGCCGTGCCCGAATCCGGAACCGGTGACGCTGATGACATCGCCGTCGATGTCGATCGCCGCTATTCGGGTGCTCTTGACCACGTGCGTGCCGGCGAGTTTGCGGAACAGCGTTCCGGATATCGTGCGCGATCCCGCGCTGCCCACCACGGTCACGGAGATCAAGCGGCCCGATTCATCGGCCGGGCCAAGGTGAATCGCCGCGACGTCGCCGACGTCGCCAACCCCGGCGCGGAGGGCTTGCGTGAAGTCCGCCAGCGGCACGCTCGCCTTCCACGCGAGGTGCGGGGACTCGGAGGCGTACGGATCGGGTGCGGCGCGAAGATAGGGCTGCGGGTCCTCAAGCGCGCTTCCGTCGGCGGTATAGCCGCCGTCACACGATGAGTAGTACGCCTTGACGATGTGGTCGTTGTACACGATGACCACGCCGTGGGTCGCATCCACGGCATTCACGGCCGACTGCGTTTCGACGCCGGCTCCGCCGTACGCCTGATCCTGCTCGCCCGCCTTGACGTCGAAGCCGTCGTAGGCGTTGAAGCGGGCCCGCGCGACCGCGTACGAGCGCGACGCGATCGCCTGCACCTGGAGCGCGGTGTCGGGCCAATCCGGACTCATTTCGGCCGCCACCACGCCATACAGGTACTCCTCGAGGTCGAGTTGATTGACGACGTCGAGCGTGCCGTCGCCGTTGCGCCCGATGAGGAGCGCGCCTCGATACGGACGCCCGTTGACAAAGAGCTGTGACAAGGTCAGCGGCGTCACGAGGATCTTCGGACCGGTTTGCACGGCGTCGGCGACCAGCAAACCTGCGGCTTGCGGTTGGACGGAGAGCACCGTTGTGATCTCGGGCTGGACCAAAGGATCGTTGGATCCGCTACCCGGCGCGCGCACGATGAGTCCGCCGTCGGAGGAGATAACGGTCTGGAACTGGTGGTTCAAAAGTTGGACGCGGATCGGCGCGGCGTCAACGCGCGTGCCGAGAAGCGTCAGCACGGCGGCGAGCACGGCACACCTCAAAGGAGCCGTGGTTGGTCTCCAACGCCGGCCAAGCCGAGGTGCGCTTTGGCCTTTGCCGTCGCGCGGCGGCCCGCCGCTGTGCGCTGCAAGAATCCGATCTGGATCAAGAACGGCTCCACGACGTCGGTCAGCGTGTCTTCTTCTTCATTGACGCTTGCCGCCAGCGCGCTGATGCCGACCGGCCCGCCGCCGTACTGGACGATGAGCGCCTTGAGGAACGAGCGGTCAAGCGGATCCAGTCCGAGCAAGTCGATGCCTTCGAGGGCGAGCGCGGCCTGCGCCACCTCTCGGTCGACACGTCCGCCCGCTTTCACCTGCGCGTAGTCGCGCACTCGCCGCAGCAGCCGATTGGCGATGCGGGGCGTCCCTCGCGCGCGGCCTGCGATCTCTGCGGCGCCGCCGGCGTCGATCGAAACGCCCAACACCTGCGCTGAGTGCTCCACGATCCGGCACAGATCATCGGCGCCATAATAGTCGAGATGATGCACGATGCCGAAGCGCTCGCGCAGCGGTGCGGTCAGCAGACCGGCGCGCGTGGTCGCGCCGACCAGCGTGAACTGCTTCAGACTGATCTTGATGGTCTTCGCGTATGCGCCGCGGTCCACCATGAAGTCGATCGCGAAGTCTTCCATCGCCGGGTAGAGGAACTCCTCAACGACGTGGCTCAGGCGGTGGATCTCATCGATGAAAAGGACGTCGCCGCGCTGCAGATTGGTCAGGATGCCGACCAGATCGCCGGGCCGCTCGAGCGTCGGCCCGGAGGCTTGTTGGAATTTAGCGCCCATCTCGCGCGCCACGATGTTCGCGAGCGTCGTTTTTCCAAGCCCCGGCGGTCCGTGCAGGAGCATGTGGTCCAGCGGCTCCTCACGCCCTTTGGCGGCCGCGATGGAGATCTTGAGGTTCTCGACCACGCTGCGCTGCCCCACGTAATGATCGAAGCCGGTCGGGCGCAGCGTGACCGTGATGATCTGATCTTCGATCGTCTCCGAGGGGGCGACGAGCGGGTGGCGTTCGGGCGATTGGTCGCCCTCACCGGCCGTCGCTATGGTCTTGCGTGGCGTCACGTGGTCCTCTGCTGGCGGCGGTAGATCTCGTTGAGAAGTTCCTCGGCGCTCGTCACGCTTCCGTTGCCCGAGAACGCTTCCTTCGCCATGCGCTCCGCTTCCGGCCGTCGATACTGCAGCTGCAGCAGCACTTCGACCGCCTCGGCGACGAAATCGGGCTGCGGCTGCGCGGCGCGAGTCTCGCCTTGGATGAGTCCGAAGCGGGCGACCTTGCCTTGCAGTTTGGCGATGATGTCCTTGGCCTTTTGATCGCCGATGCCGGGCAGCTTGCGCAGCGCGGTCCGGTCGCCTTCATCGATGTAGCGGGCTATTTCAGCCATCGGACGCGCAAAGGCGCGCATCGCCGTCTTCGGCCCGATGCTCGCCACCGAGAGCAACGCCTCGAAGAACTCGCGTTCCACCGCGTTGGTGAAGCCGACGTAGGTCGCGGTGCCGCGGTTGCCGTCCATTTGAAGGTAGGAAAAGATCTCGAGCTTGATCGGCTGACCCGGCTCGATGGTCACGATCTTGTCGACCACGCAACCCGGCAGCATGATCTCGTAGCACAGGCCGCCGGTCTCCACCAGCGCCGAGTCGGGATGCTTCTCGCGCAGCACGCCTTCGATGCGTGAGAACATCAATGGGCTCGTCCGTTGCGATGGGCGAATGCGATGGCGATGGCAAGCGCGTCCGTCACGTCTGCCGGCCTCGGCGTGCGACTCAAGCCAAGCAAGCGGACGACCATCTTCGCGACTTGGTCCTTGCTCGCCGAGCCGCTCCCGACCAGCGCGCGTTTGACGGTCGTCGCCGAGAATTCGTGCACGACAAGGCCGCGCCCGGCTGCCGCGCCCAGCGCCGCCCCGCGGGCGTGCGCCATGAGGATGGTCGTTTTCGGGTTGACGGCCCGCGCGAACACGGCTTCGACGACCATGACAGCGGGCTGCGTCGCCGCGATCACGCTTGCGAGGCTCTGCGCGATGTCGCCGAGGCGTCCGGCAAGATCATCCGTCGCGCGCGTCTCGATCGTGCCCGCTTCGATAAGCCGAAACCGGCTATCGTCATAATCGACGACGCCGTAGCCCGTGGATCGCAAGCTGGGATCGACGCCGAGCACTCGCACGGAATGATTAATTCGGTAGTTAAAGGGCGCGACCTTCGGTCGTCCGAGCTTCGCTCGGAACGCTACATTAACGGCCGAAAATTATTTGTTGCCGACGACGAGGTTGACGACGTTCGAGCCGGCCGCAGGCGCAACGCCGGGCGCGGGATCGGTTCCGACGACTTTCGCATTCGGGGCGGCGCCGGGCAATACCGTGACGCGATCGACGCGATAGCCGGCGCGCTCGAGCGCGGCTTTGGCCAGTTCAACGCTCATGCCGGTCACGTCGGGAACCGGACCTAACGCGGCTGAAGCTTGTGGAGCGGGAGCCGCACCCGCCACCACGATCAAGTCCACAGCGCCTCCCGGGGGCGCCTTTGCATAAGCGCCGGGAATCTGACTGACGACCGTGCCGGGAGTTTGATTGGGCACCGCCGCTTGCGTCACGATACCGGCGCTCAAGCCGGCCTGCGCCAGCGCTCGACGCGCATCGTCGATGTTCATGCCGACTATGCTGGGCACGTCCAGAGTCGCTGGGCCGCTGCCGCTGACGTCTACCATCACGGTCGAACCCGGCGATGCGTTGCTCCGCTCCGCCGGATCTTGGCTCAAGACCGTGTTGGCCGGGATATTCGGCACGTCTACCGTCTGATTCACCTGCAGCTTTAGGCCCGCGGACGCGAGCTGCTTGCGAGCCTCATCCAACGTCAGCGACACGACGTTGGGCACGGCGATGATCGGCGGTCCTTTGCTCACCAAGAGCGCGACCGTGCCGCCCTTTTCGACCGGCGCGCCCGGCGCCGGGTTGCTAGCCGCAACGAGCCCTTGCTTCACGGACGTGCTGCTGATCGAGTTGCCGAGGCGCACCCCAAAGCCTTTCGCAGCGAGAAATTGCATCGCGACTCTCGGGTCTTGTCCGATGACGTTTGGCACATCAAGGAGCGCCGGCCCGCTGCTGACCTTGAGCGTCACTGTCTGTCCTGGATTCAAACGCACGTTGACCGCCGGATCGCTGCCGTCCACGAGTCCGCCTTGAACCGCGTCATCGGTTCGCTGCTGGATGGCGACGGCATCCACGCCGATCGTGCGCAGCGCCGCCACAGCTTCGGCCACTGATTTTCCGGTGAGGTCCGGCATGCGCAAACTGCGCGACGCCGCTTGCTGCGAAACAATGAGAGCGATGACCACCATGGCGGCGACGATTCCGGCGGCCCAGCCTATCGCGCTCCCGGTGCGCCAGCGCGCGGGCTCGTCCGGAAGTCTCACCCTCGCGGCAGCATCGGCGGCGTCGCGCGCGCGTCGCCGCAGCACCTCGGTCGCCGTGCCTGGGCCTAAGGCCGCGGCTTCGTCGATCTCGCCGCGCTGGGCCTTGCGCAGCGCTGCGAGCACCTCGCCCGCGGACTGATAGCGATCGCCGGGGAGCTTCTGCAGCAATTTGCGCACGATCGCTTGCATCGCTGGGCTGACTTCAACGCCGGCTGACGCCGGATCGGGAATCGGATCCGACAGATGCGCGGCGGCGATCGCTTCGTTCGAGGGGCCGATGAAGGGCCGAACGCCGGTGAGCATCTCGTACAAAACCACGCCGACGCTGTACAGATCGCTGGCTTCGCTCAGGCCCTCGCCGGTCAGCCGTTCAGGCGAACAGTAGGCAGCCGAGCCGAGCAACGTATCGGCGCGCTCCCCCGAGGATCGAGCCGAGCGCGCCAGCTCGTCGGGGCCATGCGCGTGGGCGACGCCGAAATCCGTGATGCGAACGACGTCCTCGCGAGTGATCAAGATATTCGAGGGCTTGATGTCTTGGTGCAGCAGCTCTTGGCGGTGCGCGGCCGCGAGCGCCGCGCAGATCTGGCGGGCATAGAGCACCGCGGTGGACTCGGGCAGCTTGCCCTGGCGCTCGATGAGAGCGGCCAGCGTCTCGCCGGGAACGTACTCCTCAACGATGTAGTGGCTGCCGTTGACATGTCCGACGTCGTACGTGTTCACGATATTCGGGTGCGACAGTTTTGCCGCGGCTTGCGCCTCGAACACGAAACGCGCTACGAATTCCGCATCCTTGGCGAACTGCGGGCGCAGCACTTTGATGGCGACCTGTCTGCGCAGCAACAGATCGTAACCTCGATAGACGATCGCCATGCCGCCTTCGCCGATCTTGGCGTCGAGCCGATAGCGATCGTTGTAGATGATGTCGGTCATCGCGGATACAGCGGCAGGCTGCCCTCGAGGATCTTGCGCGCGATCGGCGCCGCGACCACGCCTCCGTAGCCTGCGTCTTCGACCACGACCGCCACCACGATGCGCGGCCGCTCCGCAGGCGCAAAGCACACGAACCATGCGTGCGGAGGAGCCCCGACGTGCGTCGCAGTGCCGGTCTTGCCGGCGACCGTCACTCGCGGCATGCGCGCGGCGGTCCCGGTGCCGCTGCGAACGACGGCGATCATCATGTCGCGCAGCCGCGACGCGGTGGTTTCGGAGAGCACGCGCTCCCAGCGGGTCGGCGGCACGGACAGCGGAAGCCTGCCGTTGACTCGAAATTCTTTGACCAGCTGCGGCCGCATCATCACGCCGCCGTTGGCGATGGTCGAAGCGATCAGAGCCATGCGCAGCGGCGTCACCGCCAGCCCGCCCTGACCGAATGCCATTTGGGCAAGCTCGGAAGGCACGATCGTCGCCTTGGCGGGCACTTCATCTTGGGCGGTCGGAACGGCAAGGCCTGGCTCGTCTCCCACGTGAAAACGGTGCAGGTAGTCGTAGTACCCGTCGAGACCGAGCTTCAATCCGATCTGCGCGAAATCGACGTTGCTCGAAAGCGCGAACGCGCCCGTGAAATTTTGCGTGCCGGTGACTTCGTTCTCGGCGTTGCGGATGCGAAAACCGCCGACCTCGAAATAGCCCGGATCGGAGAAGGTGTCGCTCGGCACGACGGTGCCGGTGTCGAGCGCCGCGCTCGCGGTGACCATCTTGAAGGTCGAGCCGGGCGGATACAAGCCGGCGAGCGCGCGATCGAGCAGCGGAGACTGCGCGCTGGAGCGCAGCGTTTTCCATTGCGCCGCCAAGGTGTTGGGGTCAAACGTCGGACGATTGACGGCAGCAAGGATGTTGCCGTTGCGAGGATCCATCACGAGCGCCGCGCCCCGAATGGAACCGGGCAGCGCCCGGTCGACTATGGCCGCGATGTCGGCACGCAGCGTCAGCACCACGTCGCTTCCCGTTTGGCCGCCCTTGCCTGCATTCTTGCGGAACAGACCGGCGGCATCGCCGACCCCTGTGAGCCGTTCATCGGGCGGGGAAAGGATCGAATCCAGCGCCGCCTCGAGGCCCGACTCGCCGTAGACGGCTGACGAGTAGCCGACGAGCTGCGACAGCGATGCGCCCGCGCCATAGATGCGCTTACCGGCTTTGCTTTGCGCGAGCGCGACGCCGCGTGCGTCCAGCAAAGCGCCTCGCAGTTCGTTGGTGAGACTGCGCCGCGGATTACCGGCGCGCGCGTTGGTGCGGGCGCGGTCGACCAACTGGACCCGGATCTCCTGCGCCGCCAGCAGCACGAACAGGGCGATGAAGGCGATGGTGAGATGAAGGACGCGTGCGCGCACGGTTCCGGACTCCCTATGCGACCGTCATGCGGCTGGCGACATACTCTTGCAGCGGCCGGACGCGCACGGGTTCGTCATCGCGCGCCGAAAGCGCGACGAGGAGCGCTCGCACGGTATCGAGCGACGTGAGACAGGCCACACCCGCCTCGACGGCCGCGCGCCGAATCCGGTAGCCGTCGCTTTGCGACTGCGACGAAGCCGAGGCGTCGTTGACGACCAAGTCGACGCCGGCGCCGGCGATCAGGTCCACCACGTGCGGCGAACCCTCGGCGATCTTGTTCACGCGCGTGGCCCCGATGCCGTGCGCGTCGAGCATCTTCCACGTGCCGGTGGTGGCGAACAGTTGATAATCCATTTCTGCAAAGGCTCTTGCCAGCTCGACCGCGGCCTCCTTCTCGGCATCGGAGATCGACAACAAAATACCACCGCCCGGCGGAGGCGGTGTCAGGCCGGCGCCCAGCATGCCGCGCAAGAGAGCGCCGGCGTAGGTGGAGTCGAGGCCAAGGACTTCGCCGGTCGATTTCATCTCGGGACCGAGCATCGTCTCCACGCGCCGCAGCTTCGCGAACGAGAAGACGGGGATCTTCACCGCCACGAAGTCCGGACGGGGCAGCAGTCCGAGGGCGAGACCCATGTCCTTGAGCTTTCCGCCCAGCGCGATGTGGGTCGCCGCCCCGACGAGCGGCACGCCGGTGAGTTTGGCGATGATCGGCACGGTGCGACTCGCGCGCGGGTTGGCCTCGATCACGTACAGCTCGCCGCCGTACAAGATGTATTGCACGTTGATGAGACCGCGGATGCCGAGCTCTTTGCACAATTGCGTGGTGACGTCGACGATCCGCAGCTCGATGTCGGGTGGGATGTTCTGTGTCGGGTACACCGCCATCGAATCGCCGGAGTGGATGCCGGCCCGCTCGACGTGCTCGAAGATGCCCGGGATGATGATGTCCTGGCCGTCGAACGCAGCGTCGACTTCGACTTCGATGCCGGCGAGATACTTATCGACCAGCAGCGGCGCGTGCGGCTGGATGGGCGGGGCGCTCTCGGCGTATGCCGCGAGTTGCGCTTCATTATACACGATCTCCATGCCGCGCCCGCCGAGCACATACGAAGGGCGCACCAGCACGGGGAAGCCTATCTCCCTGGCGATCTCGCGCGCTTTGCGGAACGAAAGCGCGGTCTTGCCCGCCGGCCGCGCTACGCCGAGTTTGGCCACCACCGCGTCGAACTTCTCGCGGTCTTCGGCGAGGTCGAGCGCCTGCTGACTCGTGCCGAGCACTTTGACGCCGCGAGCAGCGAGATCGCGCGCGAGATTGATAGGCGTCTGACCGCCGAAACCGAGCAGCACGCCCTTCGCTCCGGTGGCGCGGACGGCGTTCTCCACCTCATCGACGCAGGGCGGTTCGAATATCAGCAGGTCCGAGATGTCGAAGTCGGTGCTGACCGTTTCCGGGTTGTTGTTGAGGACGACCGAGTCCACGCCGGCTTCGTGGAGCGCCCACGCCGCGTGCACGCACGAGTAGTCGAACTCGATGCCCTGGCCGATCCTGATCGGCCCGCTGCCGACCACCACGACACTGGTCCGCTGCGGCTTGCGCAGTTCGTCTTCTTCTCCTACCGTCGCGTAATAGTAAGGCGAGCGCGCCGGGAACTCGGCGGCTGCGGTGTCGACGATCTTGTAAGCGGGCGCGGTTTGTTCGCCGCCTGCGGCGCGCACATCGGGCAGCGGCTTCTGCGTGAGCCTCGCGATCGTGGTGTTCGCGTAGCCCAGCAGCTTGGCAGGGACCACATCAGCACCCTTGCGCAGGTGTTCCTCGCACTCGACAAGCTCTTTGAGTTCCCACAACCAGAACGCGTCGATGCTGGTTGTCTCGGCGATGGACTCGACTGAGCGGCCGCGCCGCAGACATTCGGCGATGACGAAGAGCCGCTCGTGGGTGGGCGCTCGCAGCACGTCCGTGAGCTCGTCGTCGCTCCATTGCTCGTGCGTCCAACCGGTGAGCGTGTCGCGGCCGATGTCGAGCCCGCGCACGGCCTTGAGCATCGCCTGCGAGAAGGTCCGCCCGATGGCCATCACCTCGCCGGTCGATTTCATCTGGGTGCCGAGGCGCGCGTCACCGAGCGGGAATTTGTCGAACGGCCAGCGCGGGATCTTGATCACGCAGTAGTCGAGCGTCGGTTCGAAAGCGGCCTTCGTCACGCCGGTGACCGGGTTGTCGATGTGCGGAAGCGTGCGGCCCAGCGCGATTTTGGCCGCGATCTTGGCGATCGGATAGCCGGTGGCTTTGCTCGCCAGCGCGGAGGAGCGCGACACGCGCGGGTTGACCTCGACCACGTTGTACGCATCGCTGCGCGGATCGAGCGCGAACTGGATATTGCAGCCGCCCTCGACGGCGAGATGCCGGATAATGTTGATCGCGGCGCTGCGCAGGCGATGGTAGTCGCGATCGGAAAGCGTTTGCGAGGGCGCGATCACGATGGAATCGCCGGTGTGCACCCCCATCGGGTCGATATTCTCCATGTTGCAGACCACGATGCAATTGTCGGCGCCGTCGCGCAGGACTTCGTATTCGACCTCTTTCCAGCCCAGCAGCGAGGTCTCGAGCAGCACCTGATGGATGATGCTGGCGCTCAAACCGGAGCGCACGATCTCCCGCAGCTCGGACTCGTCGTGGGCGATGCCGCCGCCGGTGCCGCCCAGCGTATACGCGGGTCTGACCACGAGCGGATAGCCCGAGCGAAGTGCGAACGCAAGCCCCTCCTCGATGCTGCGGACGATCGCCGATTCCGGCACCGGCTCGCCGATGTCGATCATGGCCTGCTTGAACAGCTCGCGGTCCTCCGCCAATCTGATGGTGCGCAGCGGCGTTCCAAGCAGTTTGACGCCGTAGCGCTCGAGCGTGCCGCGCTCCGCGAGCGCCACTGCGAGATTGAGTCCGGTCTGGCCGCCGAGGGTCGCGAGCATCGCCTCAGGGCGTTCGCGCGCGATGATGGCTTCCACGTGCGAAGGCACGAGCGGCTCCAGATAGACCGCGTCGGCGATCTCCGGATCGGTCATGATGGTCGCCGGGTTCGAGTTGACGAGCACCACGCGCGCGCCTTCCTCTTTAAGGGAGCGGCACGCCTGGACGCCGGCGTAGTCGAACTCGGCTGCCTGGCCGATGACGATCGGTCCAGAACCGACGACGAGCACTGACCCGGGCGTACCGTTCCTCACCGCAGGGTCTTCACGAAATCGGCGAAGAGGTGACGAGCATCCGCCGGACCGGGCGACGCTTCCGGATGGAACTGCACCGAGGAGATCGGCAGGCTGCGGTGGCGGAACCCTTCGTTGGTGCCGTCGTTGAGGTTGATCATGGTCTGCTCGACGTCGGCGGGCAGCGTGGACGCGTCAACCGCATAGCCGTGGTTCTGCGCGGTGATGACGACCTCGCCGTCAGCGACGTGCTGCACGGGCTGGTTGCCGCCCCGGTGCCCGTACTTCAACTTATACGTCGTGGCGCCGAGCGCGAGCGCGAGCACTTGGTGGCCGAGGCACACGCCGAAGGTCGGCAGGCGGCCATACTCGATCACGCGCCGCAGCGTCTCGATGACTCCCGTCAGCTCGGAGGGGTCGCCTGGACCGTTGCTGACCACCAAGCCGTCCAGCTTCATCGCCAGCAGTTCGTCGAACGTCGTCGTGAACGGCGCCTCCAGCACTTCTGCGCCTGCAGCGGCCAGGCAGTTGGCGATGTTCTCTTTGGCGCCGCAGTCGAGCAGCGCAACGCGGATGTTCCCGCCGCTGCGCTGCAGCTCGCCGTGAGACTCGACCGCACGCACGAGATCGGGCGTCGCGAGCGGCGCCCCGATATAATCGCGCAGGGCGTCAGGCGCGCGCGCGATGGCTTCTTCTCCTACCGCGAGCACCGAGCGCATGGTGCCCGCTTCCCGCAGGCGGATGACCAGCGCGCGCGTGTCTAGGCCTTGGATGCCGCGCACGGCGCTTGCCGCCATCCACTCATCGACGCGTCCGGCGCTGCGATAGTGACTCGGATGCGCGCTCACGCGTTTGAAGACGGCGCCCGCGCAGCAGATCGTCTTGTGTTGCCGGACGGCGGGATCGATGCCGTAGTTGCCGATGAGCGGATAGCAGAACACGATGATCTGTCCGGCGTAGGATGGATCGGTGAGCGCCTCTTCATAGCCCGTGATGCCGGTGAAGAACACGGCTTCACCGAGAGCGATGCCCTCGGGCCCGATGCCCTGGCCCTCGTATGAGCCTCCATCCGCCAGCAGCAAGCGCGCTCTCATACTAGCCTGCATCTCTATGGAGAATCGCCCCACCGACGACGGTCATGGCGGGCCGCACTTTGAACGTGCGGCCGGCGAAGGGCGTCACGCGGCCTTTCGACTTGAAGCGATCGGGGTCGACCGTCCAAGGCTTGTCCAAGAACAATCCCGTGATGTCGGCCGGCGCACCGACCGCGAGCGTGCCGCCGCGAACGCCGAGCAGGGCCGCCACGTTGCTCGAAAAATTGGCGACCATCGTCATGAGCGGCACGTCGGGCAGCGCATCGAACGTCGCGCCGACGGCGGTCTCCAAGCCTGAGAACCCCACGCAGGCGTTGGAGAGCGGCGGCTCTTTTTCGTATTCGGCGTGCGGTGCGTGGTCGCTCCCGAAAATCGTTATGGTGCCCTCGCTCACGGCTCTTCGCAGCGCGGCGACATCGGCGTCGGTGCGCAGCGGCGGGTTCACGCGCATGCGCGCATTGAAACCCTTGAGCTCGACGTCCGTGAGCTGCAGGTGATGCGGCGTGACCTCGCCCGTGATGCGGATACCCGCGGAGCGCGCCCACTGCAGCACGTCGATCGTCTGCTTCGCGCTCACATGGCAGAGGTGCCACAGCTTGTGGGTGGCTTGGGCGATCAGGGCATCGCGTGCCGCGATGGCGGCTTCAGCGACCGCCGGCATGCCGGGAACTCCCAAAATATCGCTCACGTCGCCCTCGTGCATCAGCGCGTCTTCGAACGACGGATCTTCGCAGTGCGACATTAGCGCCTGCGGCAGGTCTGCGATCAGCCGCGCCGCGTGATACAGCGCTTTGAGCGAGCGCGTGACGGCTCCGTCATCCGAGAACGCCACCGCGCCGGCCGCTGCCATGCTGCGCAGGGGCGCGAGCGCCTCGCCCTCGCGGCCGAGCGTGACCGCCCCGACCGGATAACAGCGAGCGCTGCGGAGCAGCGCCGCGTCTTCGATGAGCCGGCGGATGGACAGCGGCGTGTCCAACGGCGGCCGCGTGTTTGGCATCGCGGCGACCGCCGTGAAGCCGCCGGCCGCCGCCGCGGCGAGTGCCGTGGCCAGGGTCTCCTTGTGCGGATCGCCGGGGTCGCGCGCATGCACGTGCGGGTCGATGAAGCCGGGGCACAGCACCATGCCGGTGCAGTCGATCCGTTCGGTGTGCGGATCGGGGGCCGATGGCGCGCCGTCCAGCAGCGCGGCGACCAGCCCGTTGCGCACCACGATCGTGCGTCTTGCGTCGAGTCCAAGGATCGGATCGATGACGCGCGCGCCGACGAAGTCGCGATTCTCAGCTTTGGCGCCGCCCGGCTGCACCCTCATCGCCGCTCCTGGGCCCGTCCGAGCGCCCATTCGAGCACCGCCATGCGGACGTAGACGCCGTTTTCGACTTGCCGCTCGATGCGGCTCCGCTCGCCGGCCACGAGCGCGCCGTCCATCTCGACCCCGCGGTTGACGGGGCCGGGGTGCATGACGATCGCATGCGCCGGCAGGGCCTTAGCGCGCGCGAGCGTCAGACCATAGCCTCCCGCAAGGTCCTCGTGCGCCGGCAGCTCGGCGCCGTCGCCGCGTTCCTTTTGAATGCGCAAGAGCATGATCGCGTCGGCGGTCGGCAGATGTTCATCCAGGTCAGCCGAGAGCGCGGCATAGCCCCAGCCCGGCGATGACGGTGGTAGCAGCAGCGGCGGCGCGCACAACACGATGCGAGCGCCCATCAGCGAGGCTGCCTTTGCAGCGGAGCGCGCCACGCGGCTGTGCTTGATGTCGCCCGCGATCACGAGCGTGCGGCCCTCGAGCGAACCGAATTCCTCCATCAGGGTCATGACGTCGAGCAAGCCTTGAGTCGGGTGGGCGTGCCAGCCGTCACCGGCGTTGAGCACCGCGCCGCTGAAATAGCGCGCGAGCGCATGCGGAAAACCGCTCTCGCGATGGCGCACGACCAGCGCATCGGCGCCGATCGCGCTGATCGTGCGCATCGTGTCTTCGAGCGTTTCGCCTTTGATCAGCGACGAAGATTCGGTCGCGAAGTCAAGCCAGGAAGCGCCGAGCCGGTGCGCAGCTGCGGCGAAGGAGGTCGCAGTGCGCGTGCTCGGCTCGAAGAACATGCCGAGGACGATCTTGCCTTTGAGGCGGACGCTGGAATCGGTGACGCCGCGTTTGAAGGCGCGTGCGCGCGTGATCAACGACTCGATGAGCGGTCGTTGCGCGTCGTCGAGGTCGAGGAGATGGCGCGCGCCTGTCATTTCGGCCCGTAGATGACCACGCGGTCGTCGTCGGAGGCCTCCGGGCGCAGCTCCACGTGGATGTGCTCGTCGCGCGACGTGGGGACAAAGCGGCCCACGTAATCCGCTTGGATGGGCAGCTCTCGCAGGCCGCGGTCGATGAGCACGCACAGGCGCGCTGCTTGCGGCCGGCCCATGTCGGTGATCGCGTCGAGCGCGCCGCGGATAGTACGGCCGGTGAAGAGCACGTCGTCCACGATGACGACTTCTTTGCCCTGCAGATCTTCGGTGATGTCGCTTTGCGGCATCTCGCGCGGCGCGTCGTCGTCCCGATATAGCGTGATGTTGAGAAAGCCGAGCGGCACGTCGACGCCGGTGCGCAGCCTGATCTGACCGTGTATGCGGCGCGCGAGGCTTTCGCCGCCCTTACGGATGCCGATGATGACCAGGTTCTTGCTGGCGCCGTTGGGCTCGATGATCTGATCGGTGAGCCGCTCGATCGTGCGCTGGAGGGCGGAAGCAGAAAGCACGACGCGCTTCTCTTGTTGGGCTGAAGCGTTCGTCGTGCTCAAAACCGGGCGGCGTCCTCTCCGACAGTATAGCGCGCCGAGCGAAGCTCGGAGGTCAAGGCAGTTTGACCGGACTTGCTTATTCGGCCCCCCGCTGCGACGAGCCTGCCGGACGTCGACGCCGTTCCTCGACCGTCACGGGGATTGCCTCCCGATGAGCTGTGACATGGCCGCCGAAGGCATTGGTGAACTTCGCAGCATCGATGACGAATGGCTTGGCGAACTGGTAGTAGACCTCGGTCGCCTCGCGGATCTGCGCATCGAATAATCCCGCCAACCACATCATCGGCAGCGTGATGCGAGACATTTCGGCATGACGTCCTATCGCTTCAGCGGCCATCGTGATGAACTGCCGTCCGGTGAGCGGCTCGGCCGCCGGGATGTGCCAAATTTGACCAAGTGCTTCAGATCGCTCGCCGAGCGTGATGAGCCCTCGGGCCACGTCGGGCAGGTAGCTCAGCGTGTGCGGTGCGTCGAGATTGGCGATCCAGGACGCGCGCTTTCCCTGCAGCATGGGATCGATGGCCAGCGCTAACGGGGCGCTCAAGCCGAAAGCGCCATAGAAGTCGGATGCGCGACCAATCGTCAGCCGCACCGTGCCGCTGCGGTGAGCCGACAAGTACTTCTTCTCCAACTCGCTGCGCAGCCGTCCCTTGTGACCCACGGGCCGGCGCGGCGTGGCCTCGGTCATGGGGCCGTCGACGGGTCCATACATGTACAAATTGTCCATGACGACGAGCGTTGCACCCGCTGCAGCGGCGGCTGCGATGACCGCATCTGCGATCACCGGCAATTGGGCCTCCCAATCCCGGTAGGGCACGTTGGCGCAATGGTAGACAACGCTCGCGCCCGCGCAAGCGCGCTTCACATCGTCTGCTTGACGCGCGTCGAGAACGACCCACTCGACTTCCGGGTCATTGTGCCGCCGTCGGCTTGCCGCGCGCACGCGCTTGCCGTTCGCGGCGAGTTCTCGGACCACACTTGCGCCCGCCCCGCCTGTTCCACCGAGAACGACGTGCAGTTCGCCCAACCTGGATTCGGCGATGACTACCCCTGGCGTTTCTTGCACTTGAGGTGCAACGTGTAGCTCAACTTGCCTGTCCCTTGCGGCATGTCGAAGAGCGTCTTTGAGACGGATTCGCCGTCCTTCCACTTCATTTGTATCGTGCCCGGCGTCTGTGGCGCCGGCGGACCCCATCCGAAGCCGCGAGGACATGTGATCCTGAACGTCGTCGCCTTGTACCCCACCTCAGTGACCTTGAGCGTCGCGACGCCGCCCGAGATTTGACCGCCGACCTTGAAGTTCCTGATGCCTTGGAGACCGCTCATCCTGCACTGGCTGCCGGACGTGTCGACCACTAACGATGTTACGCCTTCGCCGGTGACAGGCTGCGGCGTCCCTTCGCTGACCTTGAACGTGAACAGACCTGTCTGGGTCATTCGGATCGTCCCCATCGGGGCGGGGGATCGAAAGACGATCACAGCCTCTGACTCGAGTCGCGGCTCCTGGATCTTATCGATGAGTTTTTGGATCGTCGCAGCCTCGACCCTGTATGCCGCGGCCTCCTCGTGCGCCACGCCCGCCGGCGTCGGCCACTTGTAGGGCCATTGGTCGTTTCGGTGATGCTTGCGGAGGTTGCATTCGCTGGCGTGCTGGATCTCGTGCGCTCGTATCATTTCGGCCAATTGTCTGCACGGCATCGCAGCCATCGCAGCATTCAGAGGTGCGGTTTGAATCTCGCACTTTATCTGATCGGTCCGCGCGGCCACCTCCTCCGTTGCCGGCGCGCCGCACTCCGGCGACGGGAGGCGCAACAGCCGAGCACGTTCGAATTGGTCGAACACCGCAAGCTTCCAGACGATCTCGTTCAGCTCTGCGCGGCGCAGGGTCTCGCTCATGCCGGTATCGTCGATGACGTCCACCGGTGTGCCGGACGCATCGCGAACTTGAATGACCGGCGATGTCGCCAACTCGTCGTAGGCATTGGCGATCGCCTTACGCTGGTCGAGCAAGCTCTCGAGGCAGCGCAGGTGCTTGCAGTTGAGGCAATCCTCGTTGGATTGTGGCGCTACATCGCCCATGGCCGGCAAGACCGCAAGTGCAACCACGAGGGCGAAAGCGCACATCAAGCGGCGGAGCATGATTTTAGAAGTGGCCGAAAACGCTCGACCAGCCCTCCATCATGTGTTGAGCCTGGCTCGACGTCCAATGTTGCATCTCTATTTTCTTGATCAGCTGTGCGGTCGAGATGTTGCCGCTCAGACCGGATTGCGGTGCAGGCGTCGGAGGAGGTTGAGCGGCGACCGGCTTTCCGCGGAATGCCGCGCGCAAGGCATGTTGTTCGGCAGGCGTTGCCTGCGCCCAAAGGCTTTGAAGCGACAACCACCACGGCACGAACTGGTTGAACTTCATCTGCGCTTCGGCCGGAGCACCCGGATACTGCCCGGCGATGCGCCTCGCGAAACCGGCGTGGTCCGCGATCGCCGCAGGCACCGGCTTCCCGGCTTGCTTGGCGGTGAATTCGTACATCGCGATGAAGGCGTCGACGACCGATTGGCGCAGCGGAGGCGTTCCCTCAGCGATGATCTTGTTGTGCTTGCGCCAAGCCGCGACCAGGGTTCTCTCGGTTGCCGCTGAAGCGCCCGTATCCGCCTGGAAAGCTGCGATGATTTGCGGTTCGACGAGGCTGCGCAGGATCGCGTTGTCCGAAGCGGAGTGTTTTGCCGCCCACGCCATCACGTTGTCCATGTCGTTGACGGTGGCTTGCGCGCCGGACGGGTCGCTCGACATATCGATGGCCGTGCCGTCGCGTATGGACTGCACCGCTGCCGCGTCGAGTTTGAATCCGAACGCCCACTCGACGAACTTCGTGATGTCGCTCTCGGCTTGATCTGTGCTTAAAGCCAATGCGGGGGGTGAAATGGCGAGCGCGAGGGCGCTTGCAAACACGGCGATGAAACGAATCGAAGCGTTTCGCATGCGCTGGTCCTCCTCAGGGTGGACGAGAGACGTTTGACGCCCAAAAGCAGGTACCTTTGCCCACGGGCTCGAGGCCGCCTCGGTCCTCTATGATGGGCTCGCCGCACATTTCCGGCACGACAGCGAATGCGAACGCGACAACGGCGAAGCGGACCGAACTGCGAAGAGTCAAAGGCTAGAAGGGGTTTGACCAGTTCGACATCATGGATTGACCCTCGTTCTGCACGAACAGGTGCTCTTTGTATTTTTCTTCTGCGCTGACGTTGCCGCTAAGACCCGATTGCGGAGCGGCCGTTGGCGGCGGTCGGACGGCGACCGGCTTCGCGCGGAATGCCGCACGGAGGGCGTTTTGTTGCGCCGGTGTGGACTGCGCCCAAAGGGCCTGGAACGACAACCACAGCGGTTGGATCTGATTGAATTTCATCTGCGAGTCGGCCGGCGCGGCTGCGTATTGGCCCGCGACGCGCCTCGCGAATCCCGCGTGGTCCGCTATCGCCGCCGGAACCGGCTTTCCGGCTTGCTTGGCGGTGAACTCATACATCGCGATGTAGGCGTTCACGACGGATCGGCGCAGCGGTGGTCTTCCCTCCGCGATGATCCTGTTGTGCTTGCGCCATGCTGCGATCACCGCCTTCGAAGCGAAAGCGGAAGATCCGGTATCCGTCTGCCACTGCGCGACCAGGTTCGGCTCGACGACGCTGCGTAACAGACGGCTCTCCGAAGGCGAGTGCTTTGCGACCCAAGCCATGACGGTGCTCATGTTGTCGAGGCTCGACTGCGATCCGGCCGGGTCGCTTGCCGTGTCGACGACAATGCCCTGGCGGATGGATTGAAGCGTCGCGGAGTCGAGTTTGAATCCGAACGCCCACTCGATGAAACTCTTGTTGATACTGAGGGCTTGATCGGTGCTCGCGCCCAGCGCCGGTGGTGAGATCGCGAGGACGAAAGCACTCGCGGAAATGGCGATGAGACGATGCGTGGAGCTTCGCATGGGATGGCCCTCCTCCAAGGATGGTGGAGTTTTGACACCGGAAAGGACGGACCTTGCGAACGCAGTGCCGGGGCCGGGGGCATGCCCGTCGAAAGCCGGGATATGATCGTCCGGCGATCGAGGTGGAAGACGTTTCCGCTCGTGTTGTGGGGCCTATCCGGTATCTTCACCGGGCTGTTGGTTTCCCGCCTCGCGATACTCATCGCCCTTACGCAGGACGTGCCTGTTCGCGCTGCCGGTCTCTTCCTTGTCGGTGGCGCGCTGCTTGGCGGGATCATCGGAGTGTTGTGGGGCGCGATGCGGGTCCGACAGGCGCTCGCGCCTGTGCAGGCAGGCAACCGGCCCCTCGTCACGATCGATGCCGAGGTCGCCGCCGGACCGCTCGCCGAGCAACTGCGCGCGTTGACGGCATCGCTCGAGGCGCTCGGCTTCGTGCGGCAGCGCGATTACGGCTTGGCCGGTCCCTTGGGCACGACGCCGGTCCGCGGGTTTGCGCGTCTTCTGTTCCATCCGGGGCATCAATGCTTTGCCGAGATCAACGCAGCCGCAGGACTCGTGGTGTCCGTCGAGCTCGGAGTCTCGCTGCTCACCATTCTGAACGACGGCTGGTCCATCGCCGCGTGGGGCAGGTTCAATCCCAGCACGGCAGGACTGCACTACGTCAGGCGTCTGCCGCGCAAGTTATGGAAGATCTTTCCCGGAGCGGCGCCCGATCGGCTTTTAGCGGAGCACCTGGCGATGCGCGACCCTATCATCGCGGACTTGGGCCTAGCGATCGTCTCGTCGCCGCTGCCCGATGTCTACTTCGATGAGATCCAGCGCGCCACGGCCTTGCGCAACGAGGCTTTCGGGCACAAGAACATCATCGCGTATCTCGTCGAGGCTGACCTCTACGCGATGCATCCGAAGATGGAGTGGCTTGGCGACTACGCGAAGAGCCAGTCCCGCCTCAGACTTTAGCCTCCCGCGGGGCGGAAGCTGACCGCCTTCTTCGCGGCTTGATCGACTTCTTCAGGCGTGACGAGCACGGTCGTCTGCGACTTCACGGTGCCGGTCACAACGGTCGCCAGCGCCGTGGCGAACGCGGCCACGTTATCGGGCACGTCGGCGATCGCGATGACGTCTGCTGCGCCAAAAGCGAAGTAGAACGCCTCGAGCTTGCCGCCGACGCTTTCCACGAGCTTTTGCGCCGCGGCGCGCCGCGCCGTGCCACCTTCTTTTTGAAGGCCGCGCACGCCCTCGGTCGTGTATGAGATTTGAACGAGGAATTTAGGCATGATACATCCTCCCTAGTGATCCTCAAGCATCAAAGGCTGGCGAGGCGCTCGCGGCTGAGCGCGATCGCGGCGCGCAGTTCTTCCAAGCGCGCGCGTTCCTTTTCCACCACGGCCGGCGGCGCTTTGTCCACGAAGCCTGTTTTCAGCTTGCGCTCGATGGCCTCCGCCTCCACGCCTGCTCGGTCGAGCTCTTTGCGCAATCCGGCGCGTTCTTTTTCAAGATAGGCTTCATCGACGGGCAGCAATATCTCCATGCTGCCAAGTCGCCGGGTGACAGCGTGAGCAGGCCGGCCGTCCCCCGATGCCGGCGCATGCACCTTGGCTGCCCGAGCCAGCCGCTCGACCACGTTCTGCTCGCGGGCGAGCAGTTCGAGCAGCGCGGCATCGGCGCCCACGACGGTGACGTCGCGCATCTCTCGATAGGGCAGCTTCGGCATCGCGCGCAGCGAGTTCACCGCGTCGATGAATTCCAAAAGTCTCGTCATGTCGCGCCGCGCGCTTTCGTCTTCGCGGCCGGTCGCGGAAGTCGGCCAAGCAGACGAGCCGATCCGTTTCCCCTCGTGCGGCAGGCGCTGCCACAGCTCTTCGGTGACGAAGGGCATGATGGGGTGCAGCAGCTGCAGCGCGGTTGCAAGGGCGTGGCGCAATAGCGGAGCACGGGTTGGGGCCCGGTCCTTGGCGATCTCCAGATACACGTCGCAGACCTTGTTCCAAACAAACGCGTACATCGTCTCGGCCACTTCGGAGAAATCGAACGCCTCGAGCGCCGCAGTCACCCGCCGGATCGTCGTGGCCAACTCGTCCATGATCCAGCGATCCGGCAGCGTCCAGGCTTTGGCGTTTGGGATGGGCGCATCGGGGCTGAGGTCGAGATCGAGGGCGAAGCGCACCGCCTGCCAGATCTTGTTGCAGAACTTGCGCGCGGCATCGCACTTCGATACGGCGAAGCGGACGTCTTGAGAACCGTGCATCTGCGACACGATCCCGTAGCGGGTCGCATCCGCGCCGTAGCTCTTCACCAAGTCCATAGGATCCAGCGAGTTGCCGAGCGACTTGCTCATCTTGCGCCCTTCCTCGTCGAGGATGAGCGGGGTGATGAGCACCGTCGAAAAAGGGATGCCGCCTGCGAACTTGATCCCCATCATGACCATGCGCGCGACCCAGTTGAAGATGATCTCGCGCGCGGTGACCATCACCTGATTGGGATACCAAGCCTTGAGCTCCGGCGTCTGCTCGGGCCAACCGAGGATCGAGAACGGCCACAGCGCCGCGGAGAACCACGTGTCGAGCGTGTCGTCGTCCTGCTTGACTTCTTTGCCCCCGCAGTTCTCACACGCGCCCGGCGCCGTCTCGGCGACCGTGACGTGGCCGCTGGGGCAATACCAGACCGGAAGCCGATGGCCCCACCATAGCTGGCGCGAGATGCACCAATCGCGGATGCGCTCCATCCAATCTTCGTACGTGCGCGTGTAGCGCTCCGGCACGAAACGGATGCGGCCCGTGCGCGTTGCCGCCAGCGCAGGTTCGGCCAGCGGCTTGATTTTGACGAACCATTGCAGGGACAGCAGCGGTTCGACGATGGTGTCGCAGCGGTAGCAGGTGCCGACGCTCACGGCGTACGGCTCTTCCTTCACGAGCAGACCGCGCTCGCGCAAGCGCTTGACCGCGAGACCGCGAGCCGCGAAGCGGTCGAGGCCGGCGAATTCCGCTTCGACCGCGTCCGTCATCTTCGCGTCGATGCCGATCACCGATATGGCGGGCAGACCGTGACGCTCGCCGATCTCGGCGTCGGTGTAGTCGTGCCCCGGGGTGATCTTGAGCACGCCCGTGCCGAACTCGCGCACGACCGCTGCATCCGCGATCACGGGTATCGGATGCGGTGACAACGGCCGTAGGACCAGCTTCCCGATCAACTGCTTGTAGCGCTCGTCATCCGGATGGACCGCTACCGCGACGTCGGCGAAGATGGTTTCGGGCCGCACGGTCGCGATCACGACTCCGTCACCGCCGTCTTCGGCTCGATAGCGGACATAGTACAGCGTGTCGGGGCGGTCTTCGTGCTCGACCTCGGTGTCGGCCAGCGTCGTGCCGCAACGCGGGCACCAATTGACGAGCCGCGTGCCGCGGTAGATGAGCCCCTCGCGGTACAGCGCGACGAACACCTTGACGACCGCGCGGCTGAGGCCTTCGTCCATGGTGAAGCGGTCGCGCGCCCAATCTGGCCCGAAACCCAGAGCGCGGAATTGCTTGTAGATGATGTCCCCGTACGTCCGGCGCCATTCCCACGCGCGCGCAAGGAATTTCTCGCGGCCGATGTCCTGGCGCGTCAGGCCCTCACGCGCGAGCTCCTTCTCGATGACGTTTTGCGTCGCGATGGCGGCGTGGTCCTGACCCGGCAGCCAGACGCTGTTATCTCCCCGCATGCGGTGCCAGCGGGTGAGGATATCCATCGGCGTATAGGTCGAGCCGTGACCCATGTGCGCCCGGCCCGTGATGTTCGGCGGCGGCATGGAGATGACGAAGGGCGGTCGCGAGGGATCCGGCTCAGCGTGAAACGCGCCCTCGGTCTCCCAGCGCGCGTACCACGCGGCTTCGATCGCGGCGGGATCGTACTTGTCGAGCATCGGCCCAAGCTCTTGTGCCACGCTCGCTTTGTTCGGGCGAACGCACGAGGGCCCTGCCCGGATCAAACAAGAAGGGCCCGGGGCTAAAGCCCCGGCACTACATTCGAATCGAGAATGTGGCGGTTAGGCGGGGACGTCTTTGGGTTGGTTGCCGGGCACGAGCACCGGCGTCTGCGCGCCCTCGATGACTTCCTTATTGATGATGCACTTCTTGACGTTGGTGAGCGACGGCAGATCGTACATGACGTCGAGCATGACTTCTTCGAGGATCGAACGTAGACCGCGCGCGCCGGTCTTGCGCGATTGCGCGCGATGCGCGACCGCCGCCAGCGCCTCTTTGGTGAGCGTCAGCTCGATGCCGTCCATCGCGAATATCTTCTGATATTGGCGCACCAGCGCGTTGCGCGGCTCGGTGAGGATACGGCGCAGCGCGAGTTCGTCGAGCGCTTCGAGCGTCACCACGATCGGCAAGCGGCCGATGAACTCGGGGATCAGGCCGAAGCGCAACAGGTCTTCGGGCAGCAGGGCCTGCAAGAGCCGGGTCATCTTCTTGTCGGTCTTGCTCTCGGGCCTCGCTCGGAAGCCCAAGCTTTGGCTGGCCACGCGGCCTTCGATGATCCGTTCGAGCCCGTCGAACGCGCCGCCGCAGATGAACAGCACGTTGGTCGTGTCGATCTGGATGAACTCTTGATGCGGGTGTTTGCGTCCGCCCTGCGGCGGCACATTGGCGGTCGTGCCCTCGAGAATCTTGAGCAGCGCCTGTTGCACGCCTTCGCCCGACACGTCGCGCGTGATCGAGGGGTTCTCGCTCTTGCGCGCGATCTTGTCGATCTCGTCGATGTACACGATGCCTTTTTCGGCACGCTTCACATCGTAGTCGGCGGCTTGGATCAGTTTGAGCAGGATGTTCTCGACGTCCTCACCGACGTAGCCCGCTTCCGTCAGCGACGTCGCGTCCGCCATCGCGAGCGGCACGTCTAAGATTTTGGCCAGCGTCTGCGCGAGATAGGTCTTGCCGGATCCGGTCGGCCCGATGAGAAGAATATTGCTCTTATGAAGCTCGACGTCGTCGGAGCCGGTCTGGGTCGAATTGATGCGCTTGTAATGGTTGTAGACCGCGACCGCTAGGCTCTTCTTCGCCCGGTCTTGACCGATCACGTATTGGTTGAGGATGTGATTGATCTCTTTGGGCTTGGGGATGTTGCGCAGCCGCAGGCTCTCGTCGACGTTCTTATAGAGCTCTTCCTCGATGATCTCGTTGCACAGCTCGATGCACTCGTCGCAGATGTACACGCCCGGGCCGGCGATCAATTTGCGCACCTGCTCCTGCGACTTGCCGCAGAAGCTGCACTTCAATTGCCCCTTTTCGTCTCCGAACCTGAACATCCGTATCCTTTACGCGGCTGATGGTTTCAAAGCGCTGGCGGCCTGGGCTTCGCGTGATGCCTTGGTGATCACCGAATCCACGATGCCGTAGTCCACCGCTTCGGGTGCTGTCAATATGTAGTCCCGCTCGAGGTCCCGTTCGATTTTCTCGAGCGTCTGTCCCGTGGTCTCCACATAGATATCGGCAAGAACGCGACGGCTTTTTATAAGGTCGCGCGCATGGATCTCGAGGTCGGTTGCCTGCCCGCCCAGTTGCGAGACCCACGGCTGATGGATGATGACCTTCGAATAAGGTAGGGCATAACGCTTGCCTTTGGCCCCGCCGGTGAGCAGCACCGAGGCCGCACTTGCCGCCATGCCGGCGCACAGCGTCGCGACGTCGGGTTTCACCAACCGCATCGTGTCGTAGATGGCAAGTCCCGCTGAAAGCGATCCGCCCGGACTATTGATGTACATCTCGATATCGCGGTCTGCGTCTTCTTTTTCCAAAAACAGCAGCTGCGCGATGACCAGATTGGCCAGGTTGTCGTCGATCGCGCCCGTCACGAAGACGATCCGCTCTTTGAGCAGGCGCGAAAAGATGTCGAAGGCGCGCTCGCCGCGGGCGGTCTGCTCGACGACCATCGGCACCAGGTGTCCCATGTTTTAATGACTCTCCTTAACTGCTTATCGTTTCGTCGCCGGAGGGTTCTGGGCCCGCGGTCACTTCCGGGGCCTTCTCCGTCACACTAGCCTTTTCGACAAGAAAGGCCATGGTCTTGTCGCGTCGGATGGCATCCATGAGCCGGCCCAGGTCCCCGCTGTGCTGGAGCATCTCGACGGCCGCTCCGCGGGACCGGCCGGTCGAGCGGGCTAGGCGCTCGATTTCCCCTTCAAGGTCGGCCGTGGTGGCCTCGATCTTCTCGGTCTTGGCGATCTGCTCGATCAGGAGCGCCGCCTTTACGCGCCGTTCCGCGTCGCCCTTGACCTCCTCCCGGAGTTGCTCTTCGGTCGTGTTGCGCGAGCGCAGGTACGCCTCCCACGATCGCCCCGCATTCTCAACAGAATCCTTGGCGTCGGCCAGCATGCTGCGCATTTCGCGCTCGACCAGAACGCCTGGCAACGGGAAATCGTGGCGCGCGACAAGGACGCCGAGCAATTCCCTCTCCATGCTTTCGCGAGCGCGGGCTTCGGCCACGATTTGATGCCGGCGCCGGACGTCGTCGCGCAGCGCATCGAGGCTTTCGTATTCCGAGACCTGCTTGGCGAAGGCGTCATCGAGTTCGGGGAGCACCGGTACCTTGACGTCGTGCACGGAGACCTGGAAAAGCGCGTCTTTGCCCGCGACCGCTTGCGCGTGGTAGGCGGCGGGGAACGTCACACGCACGCTGCGCTCTTCGCCGGGTTTCGCGCCGTAGAGCTGCTCGGCAAAACCCGGGGTGAACTTCTCCGGCAGCACTTCGGTGGTGTGGCCGTGCGCTGCGCCGCCCTCGAACGGCTGGCCGTCGATCGTGCCTTCGTAGTCGAGCGTCACGACGTCGCCTGCTTGTATGCCACGATCCGTGACCGGTTCGAGCGTCGCGGCGCGCTTCCGTAACGATTGCAAGCTGCGTTCGACGTCCTCGTCCGAGACGTGCACGGCGGGTTTGCCGATCGGCACGCCGAGGTAATCTTTGAGCTCGATGTCCGGGCGGACCGCGACCGTAGCCTTGATGCGCAGTGCGCGGCCATCGTCAACGCGCTCGAGGTCGATCTTGGGGCGATCGACGGGTTCAAGATTGTGTTCCTTGAGCGCCTTGGTATAGGCATCCGGCACCACGTCTTCCATCGCCTGATGGTCGATGCGCTCGGCCCCGACATGCTGCTCGAAGATGCGCCGTGGCACGTGGCCCTGCCGGAAGCCGGGGACGCGGTGCTGCTTGACGAGCTTGCGGAAGGCGCGCTCCCGCGCCTCGTTGAGATCGGAAGCGGAAACTTCGATATCGAGTTGGACTTCGGTCGGAGCGAGCTTGGTGACGGTGGCGGTCAATGCTTTCCTTTAACGGTGGAGCGGAAGACGAGATTCGAACTCGCGACCCTCGCCTTGGCAAGGCGATGCTCTACCGCTGAGCTACTTCCGCGCGGCGAACGATGGAGATTATCCGCGAGCCTCCCTTCTCCTCCGCGGGGAAAGCGCTGAACGCGGCGAACGACGCGCGCATGAACGGCGGCACTCTTCTTGCAACCGTCCTCGTTGTCGGCGGAGCGCTGTATCTTTTTATTTTCTTGTGGGTCACGCGCGAGCGCTTGAAGGAGATCGGGCCGCCGAAGCCGCCCGGCGGCCACTAATTCGCGCTGTCTCCGCTGTAGGCGACGCCGAATGTCTCTTCGATCGCGTGCACGATCGCGTCGTACAGTTCTTTGTTCTGCAGTTCGAAGTTCGCATCGGTCAAGCTGAGCGAGGGAAGATTCCCGGCTAGCACGAGGTCGTTCGGCACCTTGCGGAAGACGCGATACACGGCGAGCTGCTGAAGCAATTTGGGAACGCTCGAACCTCCCGCGCGCTGCACGATGAAATCCAACAACGGGCGTATGGGCATGCCGGTGACCGTGCGTTTCAACGAGAACGACAGCGGCGCCGGCTCTTCAAGCGGCGCTGCGGGACTTTCGCCATATTCGTCCGGCAACGGCGCGAAAACGTCGGGCAGCGGCTCCCGCGGCTGAGGTACGAACTCATCCGAGGGGATTTCATACACCGGTCCGTGAGGCGGTGCGTGGTCGAAGACCGGATGCTCTTCGGGCAGCGGCGGCGCTTCGGGGGTGGTGAATGGGGCTTCCGCGGCGGGCGCAAGTTCGACGGGTGCGCGTTCGGCGGGTGTTTGCTCGACCGGCGTGTGATCGATCACCATCAGCGCTTCGGTCGCCGGCGGCGCAACTGGGCTTCCCTTCTGCTGCAAGTATTCTTCGAGCGTCACCTGGCGCAGCGACACGAGGCCGAGCGTGTGCAGATGTTCGCACAGCGCCTCGAGATACGCGACGTCGAGTCCGATCGACCACGCGACATCGCCGGCGGAGGTCACGCCGTCCAAGGCGAGCACGAACTCCCACTCGTAGGGCTGCATGAGCACCCCGATGGCGCTGGTCTCGAAGTGCGCCGACCGGGTGTAGACGCTTTTCGGCGTGAACGGCGTGAAGCGTTTCACAGTTGCTGACTCATGAGGCTAGCGCGATGCCGAGATACGCGAGTTGGTCGTTCCACTCGATCGGCAGCATGAAGCGCGTTGAGGGGATGGCGAACGAAGGCTGCTGGCCATCCTGGATGGTCTCGGGAACCGAGATATGCAGCTGATTGCCGAACTGCTCGCGCGCGTTGCTGGCGATCGTGCTCGCCATCTCGCCGACCAAGTCGCGGCGCAAGCTGTCGTCGACATCCTTCTCGCCGATGCGATGCAGCACTTCGGTCAGAAAAGCGCTCGGCATGGTGATATAGATGCACCCTTCGTTCGAGCCGGACAAGCGGATGAAGCCGCTATAGTCCAGGAAGCTCGGCGGCCGGAATTCGATGACCGGCTCGCGCAGATGCGGTTTCTGGCGCGCGATCTTCTGGAAATAGTTGACGACGATCCCGACGAAGAGATTGAGGTCGCTGTCCGTCACGATACGGCTCCGTTCATCGACAGCGGCTCTTCATCTTTCAGGCAGACGATGAGCGACGAACGGTGCCCGTCCCACAGCACCGGGATCACGAACGTCGCGACGTTGTTCGGGAAGTGGATGGCTTCGGGACGGCCACGCAGCACCACCGGGACCGAGATGAGGAAGTTGCGGCCCAGGTGTTCGCGCGCGTTGCCGGAGATGGTGTTGGCGATCTCGCCCACAAAGTCCGCGCACATGTCGTCGGAGACGTCGGTCTCACCCAGCTGCTGCACCAGCTTTTGGACCATCAGGCGGGGTGCGGTGTAGTAGACGCAGCCGCGGTGCAGGCCCGTGATGCCGATGATGGCCGAAAAGTCGGAGATGATCTGGTCCGCCGGTTCCTTCAAAAACGGCGTGCCGATCTGCGCGGGCACTTCGGCTATCGTCTTGAAATAGTTGGCCGTCCCGTTGATGAACACGCGGATCTCTTCTTCCGTCATGCTGTCAGTTCTCGAACAGTTCCGTGAGCTCTGTATCGAGCATCTCGGGGGTGAAGGGTTTGAGCAGGAACCCCTGCGCGCCGCGCTTGATCGCTTCGACCGCCGTGGCCTTGTCGGCTAGAGCTGAAATGACGAGGATGAGAGTGTCCGGCTTCTTGGCCAGGATCGCATCCACGCACGACAGTCCGTCCAGCTCGGGCATCGTGATGTCCATCGTGACGACGTCGGGCTCGAAAGCATCGAACTCTTTGAGCGCGTCCACGCCGTTGCCGGCCGTGCGGACCTCTTCAAAGCGCTGCCCGCCGATCATGCGCTCGATCGCGCGCCTGATCACGTTCGAGTCATCGACGATCAGCAGTTTCATCATCCTCGTCTCGCCGCGCGCGGTCATTTCGGCAACATGAAGGAGAACTCGCAAAAACGCCCGGGCACGGCTTGTACCGAGATTTCGCCGCCCCATTCGTCGACCACCCGCTGCTTGATGATATCCATGCCCATGCCGCGGCCGGCTTCGGCGGTCGAACCGTTCCTGGTCGAGAAACCTGGCGCGAAGATAAGACTCGCGAGTTGAGAGTCATCGACGCTGCGCGCCTGGGCATCGGTGAGCAAGCCGCTTTCGACTGCGCGCGACCTGATCTTGACCGGGTCGAGGCCATGGCCGTCGTCGCGAAACGTGAACCCGAAGAAGTTCGCGGGGACTTTATCGCGCTTGCGGATGCTGATCGTCGCCGAGCGGGGCTTGCCCAAGCGTAGCCGTTCTTGCGGGTCTTCCACGCCGTGCGCGAGGCTGTTGCGCGTGAGTTGGATGAGCACGTCGCGCAGCAGCGGCCTCCGATCGGGCGCCACGTCGCGCGTGTCGAAACCGTTCGTCTCAACCTTGATCTCTTTGCCGAGCTTGAGCGCCAGCGATCGGGCGAGTCCCTCGACCCCGGCGAGGATGTCGTCGCGAGTGGCCGGTGCGGCGGACCCCGGAGCCGGCGGCGTTGCGTGCGCCGGCGCGGCGACCACGCGCTGGATGCCCACAAGCTTCTCGCGCAGTTCCCCGAGCTCCTCAAGGTCTGAGCGCATCTGCGACTGAGCGATTGCGACCGCCAAGAAGTCGTCGCCGCTGAGCGATTTACGGCTGCGCAGGTCGGACAGCTTGGTTTCGAACTGTTCTGCCACTTCCTGGAAATAGTCGAGGTGCAAGTAAGCAGCATTTCCCTTGATGTTGTGCACGCAGCGGAACACGGTGTTGAGCCGCTCGCGCATCAGGTTGAGCTGCGGGGTCCCGCCGGCCGTGAGATCCTCGGTCTTCAACGCGGCGTTGATCTGGTGAAGCTGCTCCTCGGCCAACTTGATGAACTCATCGAGCTGGACGGGGTCGACGTGTAGGATGCTCAAGAGCAGCTCGAATTGCCGGCGCTTGAGTTGTTCCGATTCGCGCAGCCGATTCTCGAGTTGGACGCGGGCCGTGACGTCCGTTACCGCGACGAACACGCGCGGAATGGTGGTCCCATCGTAGATGCGGCGGAACGTGAATTCGAGGAAACGCAAGAGAAAGCCGCCCTGGGGATCGGGGAAGTTGACCTCGACCTCGTCGAGCGGATTGACTTTGAGCACGGCGCGTTCTTTCTTGGCGGAATCGAAGAGCAGCGCCAAATAGTCCTTCGTCGTGTTGTACATCTTCTCGGTGAGGATGCGCTGCATGATCGCCAGGAAGTTCACGCCCGCCGGCTCGGGCAGCCTGAGGATCTGCTTGACCTCACGCGAGTATTGGCTGGAGATCCGATACAGCGGATCGATCAGCAGCAGACCCTGCGTGACCGTGTTCATGATCAGGTCGGTGCCGGCTTGCGCTTCCGCGAGTTGGCGCGAGCGCGCATCGATCTCGACGTTTTTGTCCTCGAGATTGATGGCGTAGCCTTCGATTTCGCGCTGCCCTTCCTGTACTCGCAAGAACAGCAGCCCGACGAAAGCTACAAAACCGAGGATGCCGATGACGCCGAACAGATTGCGTGGTGCCGTCAGCGGCACGAGCGCGCGCGCTGAGGCGGCCCGCACCGCTAGAGAGAGCGCTGTGGTCTGGTCGAGCAGCGGTCCTGCGTTCTTGCGGGCGTATGCGACCGCCAGGGGCAGCGCGGCTGCATCGCCGCCTTTGAGTTTTTCGATCAAACGCGCGAGGGGCTGCCACAAGGCTTGGGCCTGTTGCGCAGCGGTCAAGCCGGGACCTGACGGCAGCGGGTCCAGGTTCAATTGCGCGCCGCTCGAGTCGGTGAGGATGCCGCCGCGCACGAAGGCGTTCAGTTCGGTATCGAACTGCTCCGAGGCCGTGAGCAGGTTTGCGATGTCGGCTTGCGGGGACTTCCGTCCCGAGGCTTCGGTCTGCACTGCCAGCAGCAATTCCGGAACGCGCTGTGACAGCATGCGTTCGCGTTCGGCTGCGTCGACTTGGATCGCTTGTGTCTGCGATCGCTGCGAGATCGCGTCGTCGTAGAAGATGACTCCCGCCAGCGAAAGGATGAAGGCAAGGGTGCACAACGTCGTGGCGACGTTTTGCGCGATGCGGATCCAAACGGAGCGCTCGTTCACGCGCCTGAGCCGGTCACTGCGCCGCCGGGAGGGTCGCCGGGGCGGCCGTCTCTTCGGGTTTGCGGATGATGAACGGGATGATCATCGCGACGATGGGGAGGATTGCGGCCGGGACGATCGCGCCGCTGAACGAGCCCGTGGCGTCTTTCACCGCCGAGATGAACAGCGGTCCGAGCAGTCCAGCGCAGCCCCACGCGGTGAGCACCAAGCCATAGTTCGCGCCGAAATGCTTGGTGCCGAAGTAGTCGGCGTTGAACGCCGGCATGACGCCGAATCCGCCGCCGTACGAGAGCAAGACGATGAAGTAGGATGCCGCGATGAACGTGATGTCGGTGAGGTGCCCCAGCGTGAAATACACCGCGACTTGAAGTCCGAAGATGAAGACGAAGGCGGCGTTCCGGCCGATGTAGTCGGAGAGGGTTCCCCAGACGATGCGGCCCGTGCCGTTTGCGAGCGCGACCGTGGCGTACGCCGCTGCCGCGACAGCGACCGGCGCTTTGCTCAATTCTTGGATGATGGGCACGGCGTTGCTGATGAGCAAGATGCCGCAGCTGACGTTGAGGAACAGCATCAGCCATTGCATGTAGAACTGCCCGGTGGTCAGCATTTCTTCGGTCGTGAAGGGACGCGTCGCCAGGGTGGCAGCCGCGGCTCTGCCGGGGCGGATGTAGAGAGCCGGCGGATTGTCCACGAACACGGCACAGGCCAGGCCGACGATGATGATCGCGATGCCGGAAATGACGAAGATCGTCATGAGATCGTGGACTTGGCTCGGCGCCAACGAGTAGCGATAGTGATCGAACGCGACGTGCGCTGCGAGCGCGTCCGCTTTGGCCTTTGCGTAGACGCCCGCGGCCTTCGCCACGTCCGTGAACGTCGGCATGTATTTCAGGGCGTTGTTGTAGATGTAGCTTCCCAAGCCGAAGCCCATGATGATCAGGCCGCCGCCGAAACCGCGCGCGTCGGGGAACCACTTGATCACCGCGGACACGCAGGCGATGTATCCGAAGCCCAATCCTAATCCGCCCAGCACGCCGTAGGTGGCGTACAGCCACAGCGGACCAAATTGCGGTGTGCCGAGGCCTGCCAGGATGTTCCCCGCGCCCCACATCACCACAGCCGCGAGAAGCACAAAGCGCGGCCCGCTGACGTCTTGCCAGCGGCCGCCGACAGCGGCGCCGATGCCTAAGAAGAGGTTAGCGAGCGCGAACGCCCACGTGGTGGTCGTGTTCGACCAGCCGAAGCTCGCGAGCAGGGGTTGGGTGAACAGGCTCCATGAGTACACGGTGCCCAAGCATACCATTACGAGCACGCCGGCCAGCGCGACGACCCAGCGGTTCTTCATCTGACCTCTATAGGACTTGCGGCGCAGGCTTGCGGTTACAGCCGCGCCCTTCCTTAATAATCGGCCAAAAACAGCCCCTAATGTAGCGTTTTGGCTAGGCCGTAGCCGCGGACCGATCAACACCGTAGCCACGGACCTTTAGGTCCATGTCGCGCCTCGGGCTGGGCAAGACAGGAATCGAACCTGCAAGGGTGTTACCCCACCGGATTCTAAGTCCGGCGCGTCTGCCAGTTCCGCCACTTGCCCAGGCTAATTTTAAAAGGGTTCGCGGCTAATCGGTGCCATCCATCGCGCTTCTGCAATCATTCTTGTAACCAGATTTCCTGAAATAGCGCTAGGCGCGGTAGCTGACTCCAAGGTAGCTCAAGAAGACGCGGGTGAGTTCGCGGGCTAGTTCATCGTCATTCCGCGGGAGGCGCGGGTCCTCCATCTCGGGCAAGACATCGAGCACCACGATCTCCTGCAAGGCGGCTCCGAGGAGCATCAGCGCGAACGTGACCGCTTTTGCCGGATGCGGGTGCCGGATCTCCTTCCGCTTGAGCAACAAGAAGTCGGCGACACGCTGAACCGACCGCACCTCAACCTCGACAACCTTCTTCTTGAAGGCCGTGTCCGGGTGGGCCAAGATGAACTGGTGGATCGCGCGCAGCATCCGCGCGTTCTTGCGGTGGGCTGCAAGGCTCGTCTTCACGGCCATCTTGGCGAAGTCAGACAGCGACCCAAGCTTGGCAAGCTTCGGCGTCAGGACCGCCGCGTTCGCCGCCTCCAACCGCTGCACGAAATCCAGCACCGCACTTCGTATTAGGGCGTCCTTGTCGGGGAAGCGCCGGTACACCGAGCCCGCGGAAAGCCCGGCACGAGCGGCGACGCGCGGGACGGTCGCCGCTTCGAGCCCCTTTTCATTCAGGATCTCACGGGCTGCTCGCATCAGGCGCGCCTGAGATTCCTTGCTGCGCGCCTGCTGCGGTTCAAGGGTCTTTTTTCGGACCATCGCTGCTCAATCCAACGCTCTCGTCCATCGGGTCTTGACAGAACGTGAATGTAGGTTTACATTTACATTCATGGCAAGCACAATCCTTTCCGCTTCGAATGCCGCCCGGCACCCCTTACGCAGTCCTGCCTTCCGGCTGCTATGGATCGGCCGTACGGTCTCAAATCTCGGAGATCAATTCTACCTCGTCGCGCTGCCGTGGCTCGTTCTTCAACTGACCAACTCCAGCCTCGCGCTGGGCACGATCATGATGACGGCGACGATCCCCGTCGCCGTGCTCATGCTGGTGGGCGGAGCGGTCAGCGACCGTTTTTCGGCGCGCAAAATCTGGATGCTGACGACGTCTGCGCGCACGCTGTCCGTCACCTTAGTCGGCCTGCTCGTCTGGTTCCATGCGCTCCAGCTCTGGCACGTCTACGTGCTCGCGCTACTCTTTGGAGTCGCTGACGCCTTTGCGGCTCCCGCTGCTCAGACGTTCTTGCCCTCGCTTGTGGACCGGGAACAATTGCCGGCAGCAAACTCGGTCACGCAAATGACCCAGCAGCTTACGACCATCCTGGGTCCGGCACCGGCCGGGCTCGTCATCAGAGCGTTTGGCGTGGCTTGGGCATTTTTCATCGATGCATTTAGTTTTCTCTTCGTCATGGCCGCGCTCTGGCGGTTGCCTGACCCCCAACGCTCACAAACCGCCGCCAAGAAAGGACTGCTGCACTCCATCGCTGAGGGGCTGCACTACATCAACAGCGATGCTGCGTTGCGCTCGCTGCTCATCCTCGCGGCGGCGTTGAACTTCTGCCTTTCTGGGCCGATCTCGATAGGCTTGGCCTGGATCGCCAAACAGAACTTTGCGTCGCCCGTGGCATTCAGCATCTTTGTTTCAGCCGTGGCCCTCGGTTCGCTAATAGGCGCGGCTCTCGCTGGGCTCTATAAACCGCGCCGGCGTGGGGTCACGATGATCGTGGTGAGCGCGCTGATCGCGTTGTTCACCGGGCTTCTCGGTTTGCTGGCGCACGCGTGGCTCTTGGCAGTCGTTCTGCTGGCGATGGGCGCTGCGGCCGGCTTCTTGAACGTGCACATCATCGCTTGGTTCCAGCAGCGCGTTGAACGCGAAATGCTCGGCCGGGCGACCAGCGTGCTCATGTTTGCGGCCGTTGGACTCGCACCCGTTTCGCTGCTGCTCGCGGGTCTCGCAGTGAAATGGAACCTCACGGCGATGTTCGTCAGTTCCGCCGTCTTGATGTTCCTGGCTGCCGCCGTCGCAGCGTTGACAAAACCGGTTAGGGAAATTCAGTAATGCCGCCACTTGCCCACGCCTATATTGGATTTTCTCGGATTCGCCGCCAATGAGCCAATATTGCCGCCGCTACGTCTGCCGGCTCTTCCTGGTCCCATCGGACCCTAATAACACCTGAAATTGGAGGCAGGCTTGCATCTGTCGCCACGAAGCATTCGTAGACACCAGCGTCAACCGCGCGGTAGCCGAACTCAAAATCGCCGAATCTTCGAGATGCGCCGCTCGAATTCGTTGACCCGGCTACCTTTCCGATCTCCTCAAAGTAAGTTTTTATCCAAGCGTCCCGGCGGTCCGCCCACTCCAGGTCATCCAGCGATGGGAAATCTACGTTTTCCATGAACTGCTCTCAGTTCGGGGCGCTAGCCCTCGGCGTGATGCTCCACGCGTAGGAGATTGCGCACCGTGCCGTCCGGAGACGCATCGCGTGCCAGCAGATCGGCCCGGCGCCACTCCTCGTCGTCAGACACGACGCCCTGCAGCAAAAGCGTGTCCCCGACGGCATCGACGACGATAGGCCGCTCGCGCAGCCGGTCGTCTTGCCCCAAAGCCCGGCGCAGTTTTGCGATCGGCGAATGCGACTTCGCAATCATTTCGCGCACGGCCGCGAAGACTTGCTCGGTCACGCGCATCATGGTGCTCGCGCCGACGTAAACGGCCGCCGTAAGCCGGTCTTGATCGGAGCGCAGTACGCGGGCAAGACGTGCGGTGCCGTAGCGAAGCCGGCGCGCCATCTCCAACCTGCAGGCAGGCGGAGACGCGATCAGGCCGGCGACTGCTCCCAGGAGTGCCGCGGAAGCGATTCCGCTTGTAAGTCGAGTGTCCACTTGTCGCCCCCGTTTTGTTCGAGTGGTGCGTCGTGAGGGACTTGAACCCACAACCAACGGATTAAGAGTCCGCTGCTCTACCAATTGAGCTAACGACGCGCGCGGCGCATTTCGCCGAAGCGGATATTACTACATGCGCACGAATTGTACCCTTCGTTTCTTAGGAGGTCTAGCGATGATACGGAGTCTCGTTTTTGTCGTTGCTTTCGTCGCGTTTGCGTCGACGCTCGCACTGGCGGCCTCGGGTCCGCCGCCGACGCGCGTTGCAAGCGTCAGCGACACGTTCTTCGGCGCGGCAGTGGCTGACCCATATCGGTGGCTTGAGAACGATCGCTCGCCGCAGGTATCCGCGTGGATCGATGCGCAGAACAAATACGCCGACGGCGTGTTCGCTCGTTTCAAGGACCAGGCCGGCATCAACGCGCGACTTCGGCAGTTGGCGCTGACCGGACCACAGCAGTTCGGCGCCAAGGTGGTCGCGGGCAAGCTCTTCTCCTTGCGGGAGGTTCCGCCGCAAGCGCAGCCGGTGCTCGCCGTCCAAGCGTGGCCGCTCGGCGCCTTGCGAACGCTCGTGGACACCAATCCGGCGGGCGGGCTCGTGTCGATCGAAGGTTACTGGCCGTCACCGGACGGGCGCTATGTCGCGTATGCGACCCAAGAAGCCGGCGCCGAAGCGACGACGATGCACGTCGTGGAGGTCGGATCCGGTCGAATTCTGGCGGAGAGCCTGCCGCGCGTCGGGGGAGGCACGTCGACCGACGCGCTGGCTTGGGATGGCGACTCAAACGGCTTCGTCTACACGCACGTGCCGGCTCCGGGCAGCGTTCCAAAGGGACAAGAGTTCTTCAATTCGGTTCTTTTCCATCACAAACTTGGCTCTGCCGCGAGTGCTGATACGCTCGCGCTTGGCAAGGGCTTCTCGCCTGTGGCCGAGTGGAATGCGATGGACTCACCCGACGGTCGAGCCGCGGCGCTCGTGCACTACGGCGACGGCTCGTACTGCAACGTGTATCTGCGCGAAGGCGGACGCTGGGTCAAAGTCGTCGACGCTTCCGCGGGCGTGTTGGTGGGCGATGACGAGACGCGCGTCCTCACCGCTGCGTTCGTCGGCGACCGGCTATACGTCATCGAGACTACCGGGCACCCGCGCGGCGAGATCGTAGCGATCGATCCGCACGGAAAATCGCGCACGGTGCTCGCGCAAGGCGACTGGGCGGTGCGCGGGATCTATGCTATTCGCGGGGGCTTCCTGACCCGGGAGGTGTGGGGCCCCGCGTGGCGCGTGCGGCAGTTCACGGCGGCCGGCATGTTGGTGCGCACGGTCGCGCTGCCCTCGCGCGGCATCAGCGTGGGCACCATAGCGGCTGAGCCCGGAAGCTCCGCCGCGCTCATCGAGTACGCGGGCTGGACCACACCGGAGCGCTGGGTGCGCTACGATGCGCAAAGCGGCGCGCTCACGACGCTGTATCAGTTGAAGCCCGCGGCCGATTATTCGGACGTCGCCTTCACCGTGGAGTATGCGGTGTCGCGCGACGGCACGCGGGTGCCGTTCACGGTCCTCCACAAGCGCGGCGCCGCTGCGAATGCGACGGCACCGGGCATCCTCACGGCCTACGGCGGCTACGGGCTCGAACAGGGGCCCTTCTTCATCGGCTCCGCTCTGTTCTGGATCGAACGTGGCGGCGTCTACATCGTCGCCAACATCCGCGGCGGCGGCGAACTCGGTGAAGCGTGGCACTTGGGCGGCAATCTCACGCACAAGCAGAACGACTACGACGACTTTGCGGCGGTCGCTCAAAAGGCGATTTCTTCGGGATGGGTGGCGCCCGGACGGCTGGGCATCGTCGGCGGCAGCAACGGCGGCTTGCTGATGGGCGCAGCGTTGACGCAGCATCCGGAGCTTTACCGCGCCGTGGCGAGCTTCGCCGGGATCTACGACATGCTGCGCGTCGAGCTCACGCCTAATGGACGCTTCAACGTCAGCGAGTACGGCACCGTGCAGAACAAGGATCTCTTCGACGCGTTGTATGGCTACTCGCCGTATCATCACGTGACGGCGGGCACGAAGTATCCGGCCGTGATGATGGTGACCGGTGAGAACGATCCGCGCGTCGCGCCGTGGCAGTCAAGAAAGATGATCGCGCGATTGCAGGCGGCGAACGCGGGCGCCAATCCGATCGTGCTGCTGACGCGCCGCGCGGCTGGCCACGGCATCGGCGCATCGTTCAGCCAGCGGCTCGGCGACCGCTCGGCGCAATACATTTTCTTCGCGAATGAGCTTGGTCTGCCGATGAAGTGATGTGCCCCGCCCGAGACTTGAACTCGGAACCACCCGGTTAAAAGCCGGATGCTCTACCGTTGAGCTAACGGGGCAGCTTGACCGCGCCTGGGGGGACTCGAACCCTCAACCGCCAGATTCGAAGTCTGGAACTCTATCCAATTGAGCTACAGGCGCAGGGGGAATGGGGTGAATGACGGGGGTCGAACCCGCGACCTTCGGCGCCACAGGCCGACGCTCTAACCAACTGAGCTACACTCACCGCGCTGCGACTTTCTATTCCTCCTCGTACTTTCGGGCTCCCGCCTTGTATCGGCGCTGTTGTGCCGTCCTTCGTCGGTGGCAGTTCGCGCAACGTACTTCGCATTTGGCCATCTCCTCCTCGATAAGTTCCCAAGAGTCACCGTGTCCGACCAAGACGGCTACGCTCTCCAGCTTCAATCCTCTGACGTGGTCGAACTCGAGGACGACGGGATCCGATTCACCGCAATCGACGCAAGGGTGAGAGGAAAGGTACGCATCGACCTTCTGTTGGTTTCGCAACCGGTAGCGCCGCATGTTCCGACGTCTGTGCCCGTTGTACCGGGCCGCGTTGGCTCGATAGTAGCACCGTTGATACTCCTCTTGGCAGGGCTTGCAGTAGCTTCGTAGTCTTGACGCCCTGGGACTTCGCGTATCAAACCGGTCACTCGGCAATAGCTGCGAGCACCGTGGGCAACGTTTCCACATGCGCGTATTATCACGCGCGATGCAGAATTGTCTAATTCTTATACGTTGCCGCTCTACACGCCGGCGGGGTGCCACACCGTTTTGATTTCCATGAACGCTTCGATCCAGCGCGGGCTTTGCGAAGCGTCGCCGAACCAGAACTTGCGATCGCGCGTGCCGCTGCGACGCACGCGCTTGACGCTCTCGCACGCGGCCACATGAGCGCGCTCCGCTAGGCCTGAGTCCGCCGTCCAGATGTCCAATGCATTCACATCGAAATGCGCCGCCACGTGCGGCAGCAGTTCCGCCGGCTCGCCCGTCAGGATATTCAACACGCCCTTGGGCATATCGCTCGTGGCCGCTGCTTCAGCGAAGGCGATGGCGCTCAGCGGGTCTGACGATGGGGCGAGCGCGACGACCACGTTGCCGCCGCTCAAGGGAGGGATCACCGTTGATACCAGGCCGAGCAGCGAGGGCTGCGCGGGCGCGAGCACGCCCACGACCCCGGTGGGCTCAGGGCTGCTGACGTTGAAATGCGGGCCCGCCACCGGATTCTTGGTGGACAGCACTTGTTCGATCTTGTCGCACCAGCCCGCGTACCAGATCGCGCGATCGACCGCGGCTTCGAATTCGCGCGCTGCCTCTCGCGCCGTCGCGCCTCCGCTCAGAAGCACGTCCACGAATTGCTCGCGTCGCGACTCCATCATCTCGGCGAGACGATAGATGATCTGTCCGCGGTTGTAGGCGGTCCGGCCGCGCCAGCCGGCCCACGCTCCACGCGCGGCTCGCACCGCATCGCGCACATCTTTCCGCGTGGCGCGCGCGACGTGATGCGTGCCGTCGCGCCGCGCAATCGCCATCGTTCGGCCTGATTCCGAACGCGCGAACTCGCCGCCGACGAACAGCTTGTAGGTCTTGCGAACCGGCAGGCGCGCGGGCTTCACGTCAGCTCCAGATACGGAAGCAAGCCGTGGCGGCCGCCCTCGCGACCGAAGCCGCTCTCTTTGTAGCCGCCGAATGGCGACGTTGGATCGAATTTGTTGAACGTGTTCGCCCACACGACCCCGGCGCGAAGCTGCGAGGTGATCTTGAAATTCTTGCTGCCTTTGTCGGTCCACACCCCGGCGGAGAGGCCGTAGCGCGTGTTGTTCGCCTTGTCCACCGCTTCTTCGGGAGTGCGAAACGTCATGACCGAAAGCACGGGGCCGAAGATCTCTTCTTGGGCGATGCGATGCGAGAGCGCAACCCCGGTGAAGAACGTCGGACGGAACCAGTAGCCGCGCGCGGGCAAGGCGCACTCGGTCTGAAAACGCCGGCAGCCGTCCTGGTCGCCGCTGGCCGCCAATTCCTCGATCTTCTTCAACTGCTGTTTCGAATTGATCGCGCCGATGTCGGTGTTCTTGTCGAGCGGGTCGCCGACGCGCAGGCTCTGCATGCGCCGGTGCAGTTTCTCCACCACGGCTTCGTGCACGGATTCTTGAACGAGCAGCCGGGACCCGGCGCAGCACACGTGGCCCTGGTTGAAAAAGATGCCGTTGATGATGCCCTCGACGGCCTGATCGATCGCCGCGTCGTCGAACACGATGTTGGCCGCCTTGCCGCCGAGTTCCAACGTGACGTGCCGGTTGCGCTTCGCGCACGCCTTTGCGATGATCTTGCCGACTTCGGTCGATCCCGTGAAAGCGATCTTGTCCAACGCCGGGTGGTTGACGAGCGCGCTCCCCGTAGGGCCGGGACCGGTCAAGATGTTCACCACGCCGGGAGGCAGGTCGGCCTGCTCGATGATCTCCGCCAGGAGCAGCGCGGTGAGCGGCGTCGTCTCCGCCGGTTTGAGCACGACCGTGTTCCCGCACGCGATCGCCGGGGCGATCTTCCACGCCGCCATGAGCACAGGAAAGTTCCATGGGATGATCTGGCCGGCGACGCCCAACGGGCGCGGCACGGCGTTAGGAAAGGCCCAGTCCAGTTTGTCGGCCCAGCCCGCGTAGTAGAAAAAGTGCGCGGCGGCCAGGGGAATGTCGACGTCGCGAGACTCCTTGATCGGTTTGCCGCCGTCCATCGATTCGAGCACCGCGAGCTCGCGGCTGCGCTCGGTGATCGCGCGCGCGATGCGATAGATGTATTTCGCGCGAGCCGCCGGTGCGAGGCGGCGCCAGTAGCGATCGTATGCGTGGCGCGCGGCTTTCACGGCGCGATCCACATCTTCCGGATCGCCTAGCGCGATGTCGGCAAGCTTCTCCTCGGTCGCGGGGTTGATCGTCGCGAAGTACTTGCGCGAATGGGGCGCCAGCCATTTGCCGCCGATGAAGAGGCCGTAGCGGGAGCGCAACTTGATGTAGTCGTGCGCTTCGGGGGCTGGCGCATACTCCCAGCCCTTCGCCAGCTCGGCTTTAGTCGCGCGTGTAATAGTCTTCACTCTGGTAACTTCCGGAGCGCTGCTTGTGGAGTTGCATCAGCACGTCGTTGAGCAGCGAACTCGCACCGATGCGGAACAGGTTCGGGGTGAGCCAATCATCACCCAGGGTTTCCTTCACCACGACGAGGTATTGCAAGGCTTGTTTCGATGCGCGGATGCCGCCGGCAACCTTGACTCCGACCCTGCGCCCCGTTCGCGCTTCGAAATCGCGCACCGCCTCGAGCATCACCAAGGTGACCGGAAGCGTCGCCGACGGCATCACTTTGCCGGTCGAGGTCTTGATGAAGTCGGCGCCCGCCTCCATCGCGAGCAGACTGGCCCGGCGCACGTTGTCGTAGGTCTCGAGCTCGCCGGTCTCCAGAATAACTTTCAGGAGCGCGCCCCCGCATGCGACCTTCACGGCCGCGATCTCTTCCGCGACTTGCGCGTAATGACCGGCCAGGAACGCGCCGCGATCGATCACCATGTCCACTTCGTCGGCGCCGAGGGCCACGACATCGCGAGTCTCCGCCAATTTTACGTCGAGCGGCGCCTGGCCGCTTGGAAACGCCGTCGCGACGGAGGCAACCCGCACGCCGGAGCCTTGCAGCGCTTTCTTCGCGGCCGGCACGAGGTTTGGATAGACGCACACCGCGGCCACCGAGGGGACGCTTGCGTAATCGGGGTCCGGCCGCACCGCCTTGCGGCAGAGTTGGAGAACGCGTCCGGGGGTGTCCTTGCCCTCGAGCGTGGTGAGATCCGTCATGGATATCGCGAGATGCAGGCCCGTGATCTTGGCGGAGGTCTTGATGCTGCGCGTCGCGAGACTTGCGGCCCGCTCTTCCACACCGACGGCATCGATGGTGGTGTTCAGCATACTCCGTTCCTGCTCTCCAAAACACGCGGGACCTTCCCTGCACGGGCTTGAACCCCCTTATCGCACACGGATCCATGCCGGTCAGGGCGCAAGGAGCCGCTATGCTCGCCCCGCTCGTGTTCGCACTCGCACTCGATGCTACGCCCGCACCTCTTGCAGCAGCGCCGTATCGGACGGTCGTGTTCAAAGTGGCGTTCGCGCGCCGTCAAGAACTGACGACGGAGACGTACGGCGGCTTGGTGTCGCAGCCGGCCGCCAGCAATACGTCTGGAGGCTACGGCGGATCCGGACCCGTCATGCCTTCCATCTACGAACCGGCGCCCAGCGCTAAGACCGCGATGACGTTGGACGACGGCACGCTCAAGGTCGAGTTTTTCAACGTGCGCGATGGTCCCGTATCGGTTCGCATCACGGAGAATCTGCGCTCGCATTCCGGACCCAACGTGTTCACGGGCTTCGTGACGTCCGAGGGCGTGCCGCTTTTCAACGGCCAAGATTTCAGCGTCCTTGAACGCTTGACGCTTCCGTTCTTCGGCCGGGCTTTTGGCGGCGGCCGATCGTTCTCGCCCGGCACCCGGTTCGATCTCAACATCCGCACGGAGGCCGCGAACGTGGTCAGCCTCTTCACCGTCACCGGCGTCGCCGGCTCGGCGGTGCTGCTCGACGAACTACAGACTGTTTCGGTGACCGCGGCGCGCGGCATGGATCTCGTCACGCGCGGCAAGGTGAGGTATGACCCAGCCCAGCAGGCGCCGCTGTCAGGCGACTTCGAGGAGCGGGCCTCGCGAAGCACTGCGGAGTCGACGAACCAGATCGTCACGAGCGTGCATTTCGAACGCATTTCCGATTCGATCAACAGCTGAGGTGCGAACATGATCGTGCCATTTGTTTTCGCGATTGCTCTGAATGCGACGCCCGCCCCGGCGCCCGCGGGGGCGACTCAACCACTGCGAGAAGTGGTGTATAAAGTGTCGTTCTTCCGGAGGCAGGAAGTCGCTGTCGAGCACTATGGCGGCGCGATGCCCAATCCGATTCCCGGCGGCCCGGTCATCTTCGATCCCAATCCGACGTCCAATCGCAAGTTTTCGCGCGACGACGGCACGGTGACCGTGGATATCATGGGCATCCAGAACGATAATCTGCTGGTGCGCGTCGTCGAAGCCTTGCACGGCAGGAGCACGCCCGCGACCTTCGACCTGATCGTGGCGCCGAACGGCGTGACGAATTTCGGCGATATGGACGTCAGCATCTGCAGCCGTTACCTCATGCCGTTCTTCGGCAGGCTGTTCGGAGGAGGCGGCCGGTCGTTCGATCAGGGGTCGAAATGGGAGGTCGAGTCGCGCAACGATGTCGTGGATGTCATCGACGACTACACGGTTTCGAAAGCGGAAGGTTCGACCGTGCTCTTGGACGAGCTGCAGCAGGTGAAGCTCAAGTCTGCGCGCGGGATGAACCTCACCACGCGCGGCAGCATCAGATACAGTCCCGCGCTTCTCGTGCCGATCTCCGGCACGCTCCAAGAGCGGGGAATGGCGAGTTCGGCGGACGGAGCCAACTCGATCACCACGGATCTCACCTTCGAGCGCCTCTCAGACTCGTTCGCCAAGGCTTCTCAATAGCGCGCACCCGGCGGCGGTTGAAGCGACCGCATGAAGGCTTGCGTCGCGGTCCACCAGCCGGTTGAGTTGTCCCAATCGAACTTGCTCGAGCCCCACAGGACGATGCCGTCCGCGTCGCGGCGCGCGTTATCGAGTTGGAATTTCCAGTATGACGAATCCACCCACTGGAATTGCTTCGGCGTGTTGTCGTGATATTGGGGCCAGAGATAGAAGTACACGGGCTTGCCGGGTCCTAGGTCGCGCGCTTCGTCGGCCTCTTGTTTTGCGCGCTGGGCCCACTTCGCCCTATCGTCGTCGAAAGTGTACATGGGCGGGAAGAACGCGTCGACGTGCTTGGCTAGTTCGCGCGCAAGCGGCAGATCGACGGCCGGGACCTTGGTCAAAGTCTCGCTACCGTAGAAACCGATGACCTTGCCCGGCGCGTCCTCGTGCGCCCAGTCGGCGAGGGTGGCAAGCGTTTCCATGTTGGCTTTGGCGTTTGGACCCTTCACCGGCAAGAGCTCGATGTCGATGACCAAGGGTCCGGGGTTCTTGTTGTGGCTGCGCACGAGTTTGCGGTAGGCGTTTCGGTCCGGCAGTTTGCCTTCGTTTGTGTGATGCGGCCAGATGGAGCCCTCGTAGAGGATGTTGGAGATGATCAGGCCGTCTCCGGTCGTGTCGAGTTTTCCGCGGAAGAACATGTTGTCGTAGACCGGGAACGGGCGGATCGGAAGGTCGGCGATCGCCTTCTGGGCAGGCGCGAAGGAGCCGATGAGAGCAGCAAGACCAAGCAACGCAAGCGCAAAGCGAAATTTCATTGCGAGTTCCCCTCTTGCTTAGTCTAGCAGCGGGCCGTCCGAATCGCGACCGGCGGCGGTGGTTTACTCAGCCGTTACCGCGCCAGGGCGTCAGGCGCGGAATCCAGCGTGGCACGTTGTCGCAGAAGCGGCGGTATTCGGCCCCGAAGGTTCTCTGCAGAGTGGGCTCCTCGTAGAGCCGGACGAACAGGTGGGCCACGATCCAGACACAGATGCCGTAGACGAGCAGGCGAGGATCGCCGAAAAGCAAGCCCTGGCCCACGATCAACGCCAAACCGGCGAGGTACATCGGGTTTCTGACGAAGCGGTATAGACCGGAGACCACGAGGTGCCGAGTCGGCAAGATCGGCGCCGGCGTGCCGATGCCCTGCAGCGCGAAACGCGCGAATGAATCGAGCAGAACGTACAAGCCGATCGCGATCAGAATGCCCCCGATATACGGAATCGCTTCGACCCCAAGTAACGGCGGCTGCCGATGCCATCGCGAGATCCACCACGGAACGAAACCCACTACGGTTCCCGGTGCGATGACTAGGAACACGAGCGATCCGAGAATGGTTGTCACGCGTGTCAGCGAGGTTGCACCGTTTGAAAATGCGCGCCCGGCGGGACTCGAACCCACGACAAAACCCGCTTAGAAGGCGGGTGCTCTATCCATCTGAGCTACGGGCGCACGAAAAATCGGGCGGACAGGGATTGAACCTGCGAACCTCTCGGCCCCAAACCGAGCGCTCTACCAAGCTGAGCTACCGCCCGTAGTGGGATTTCACTTCCCTTATCCGCAACTCGAGTCCCGCCTCCCATCCAAATTGCTTCGCCGTTTTTCGGCGATGACAATTCGCGCACCTTACCTCGCACTTCTCCATTTCCGCCAAAACGCGTTCCCATCTCACGGCCTGTGCCGCCAAGCGGCTGACCGACGAAACTTTGTCAGGCCGCACGTGGTCGAACTCAAGCACTCTCAGGTCGGACTCACCACAGTCGACACAAGGGTGCGCTAGTAAGTACGCTGTGATGAGCTCCCGATTTCGAGATCTGTATCGTTTCGAGTTCCTATGGACTAGCCGCTGGTGGTTCTCGGAATACTTGTGATAGTTCTCTCGTTGGTACGCTAGCTTGCACGGAAAGCAGTAGGCGTTTCTGGAGTAGCCATTCCGTCGCCGAAGAGGGAACTCTCGGAGCAGTTTGCTCTGTTTGCACCTGGCGCATTTCTTGACAAGCGAGAGTTGATCCATGTAAACGATATCACGCACGCGCGTGAACATGTCTAATCCGTTTTGTGTTTTATTGGAACTTTTGTAGCAGTGCGCGCACCGCGTTGCCCCGATGCGATACGGCGTTCTTCTTCTCACCGTCGGTCTCGCCAAACGTGCACGCGAACGGCGGATAGAAAAAGATCGGATCGTAGCCGAATCCCGCAGTGCCGCGCGGTGCGTCGGCGATCAAACCTTCGACCTCGCCGCTCGCGATCAGAGGTTCGTGGTCTGGTACGACAAGCGCGCACACGCACACATAGCGCGCGCGGCGCTTCGAGCTTGGAATCGAACCAAGCCGGCGCAAGAGGTCGGCGTTGCGCTGCTCCGGGGTCGAATCCGGCGAAGGCGTTCTCGCAGATCGTATGCCCGGGTCCCAATCCAGGTCTTCTACTTCAATCCCGGAGTCGTCGGCAAGCGCCGGACCGCCGCGCACTTGCGCCAACGCGCGGGCCTTGAGCACTGCGTTCTCTTCATACGTTTCGAAGCGTTCGTCGACATCGGGATACTCGTCACCCGCCAGCACCAAGAGCGGCAGCCGGTCGCCCCACACAGCCGCGATCTCCCGAAACTTGTCGGCGTTGCGCGTCGCGACTGCGATAGCCACCCGCGGATCGAGCCGCAGCGTCAAGACTAGCCGCCGCTGCGTTCCAACTGCAGCACGGCCATGAACGCCTCTTGAGGCAGCTCGACGTTGCCCACCTGTTTCATGCGCCGCTTGCCTTCTTTCTGTTTCTCCAGCAGCTTGCGCTTGCGCGTGATGTCGCCCCCGTAGCACTTGGCGAGCACGTTCTTGCGCATCGCCTTGACGGTCTCGCGCGCGACGACTTTGTTGCCGATCGCGGCTTGGATCGGCACGTCGAACATCTGCCGCGGGATCACTTCCTTCAACTTCTCGGCCAGCAAGCGGCCCCACAGGGGCGCCTTGTCACGATGGATGATGAACGACAGCGCGTCGACCGACTCGCCGTTCAACAGGATATCGAGCTTCACCAAATCGCCCTCGCGGTAACCGATGAGCTCGTAATCCAAACTCGCATAGCCCTTCGTGCGCGACTTCAGATGATCGAAGAAGTCGATGATCACCTCGGCCAGCGGCATCTCGTACTGGAAGATCACGCGCTGGGGCGAGATGTAGTCCATCGACAGCATGGTACCGCGCCTGCTTTGGCACAGATCCATGATCGGCCCGATATACTCCGCCGGCGAGATGATGGAGCAGCGCACGAACGGCTCCTGCAGACTCGCGATCTCGGGCGGCGCCGGCAGTTTCGCCGGGTTGTCGATCGTCATCTCCACACCGGCATTTGTGCGTACGTGGTACACGACCGACGGCGACGTCGCGATAAGCGACAGCCCATACTCGCGCTCGAGCCGCTCCTGCACGATCTCCATGTGCAGCAGCCCGAGGAAACCGCAGCGGAAGCCGAACCCCAGCGCGATCGAGGACTCCGGCTCGTACGACAGCGACGCGTCGTTCAGCTTCAACTTCTCCAGCGCGTCGCGCAGGTCGCCGTAGTGCACTCCCTCATTCGGATACAGCCCGCAGTACACCATCGGCGTCACCTTACGGTAGCCGGGCAGCGGCACGTGCGCCGGTGAATTCGCGTCGGTCAGCGTATCGCCGACCGCGATCTCGGACAGCGACTTGACGTTGGCGATCACGTAGCCCACCTCGCCGAGATCCAGCATCTCCGCGGGGCGCATCTCCGGCTGGAACGTACCGACCTCCATGACCTCGAAAACGCGATCGCTCACCATCGAGCGGATCTTCATACCCGAGCGCAGCGCTCCATCCACCACGCGCACGTAACAGATCACGCCTCGATACGCATCGTAGTGCGAGTCGAAGACCAGCGCCCGCAGGTGCTCGGCCGAGCCCTTCGGCGGCGGCACGTAGCGCACGATCGCCTCGAGGATCTCCTCGATCCCGATGCCTTCCTTCGCCGACGCCTTGATGGCGCGCGACGCCTCGATCACCAACGTCTCCTCCACATCGCGAATCACCGCATCGGGATTCGCCGAAGGCAAGTCGATCTTATTGATGACCGGGATGATCTCGAGCTTCGCCTCATCCGCCAAGTAATAGTTCGCGAGCGTCTGCGCTTCGATGCCCTGCGCTGCGTCGATCACCAGCAGCGCCCCCTCGCACGCCGACATTGAACGCGACACCTCGTACGAAAAATCCACGTGCCCGGGCGTGTCGATCAGGTTCAATTCATAGGTCTCGCCGTCGCGAGCCTGATATTGCAGGGTGACCGGATGCGCTTTGATCGTGATGCCGCGCTCGCGCTCGAGATCCATCGAGTCGAGCACCTGATCCGTCATATCGCGCGCGGCCAGCGTGCCGGTGATCTCCAGCAGCCGGTCGGACAAGGTCGTCTTGCCATGATCGATGTGAGCGGTGATGCAGAAATTGCGCACGCGTGCGTTCGTGCGCGAGACGGCTACGCGATGGGACATGCGCACACTGGATGGGCGGCGTTAGGCACACCGCAGGCGTTCGCCGAACGGCGTCGCGATTCCGGGGCTTGAGGTTTACGAGCTGATCTGGGGAAGTTGCGGCAGGACGCTGCCCGACAAGAACGGCTCGGGATTCACCGGGGTTCCGTTCAGCAAGACCTCGTAGTGGACGTGCGGTCCTGTCGCGAAGCCGGTTGAGCCGACGCGCGCTATGAGCTCGCCCTTATGCACGCTCTGCCCGGCGCTCACGAGCAACTCGGTGTTGTGACCGTACCACGTGACGTAGCCGTTGCCATGGTCGATCTCGACCTTCTCGCCATACCCAGAATCCCAGCCGGCCAGGATGACGGTACCGGATGCGGTGGCGTACACCGGTGCGCCGTAGTCGTTGACGATATCGACGCCGGGGTGGAACTCGCGATCCGGGTAGCTCCGATAGCAGAAACAACCCGTGATGCTTCCCTCGGTCGGCCAGATGGACGGCATCGCGTCGAGCGCGCGCTGCCGGGCCATCGCCTCTTCGCGCCGAGCCTCGGCCAAAGCAAGCGCCTTGCCCTTGAGCACCAGCGCGTCCGAATAGGTGTGGTCCAGCTCGATCGCGAGCACCGACATCTGCGCTGACTCGCTCGCAAACGTCACCGTGCTGTCCTGGTAGGCGCGGGCCAGCGCGACCACTTGTGCCCACAGCGTCGGCGAAGGCGGCGCGTGCATCGGCACTACAGCGACGGGTAGCGGCGCAACGGCGACCGGCTCCGGCGCAAGCATCGCAAACGGTTTGGCTTGCTTCGCCGTTCCGACCGGCGGGTGGGGCGCGGGAGTGGCCGTCAGGCGGCGGATGACCTGATTCTCATGCTGGATCTGGTGCAGCTGGCGCCACATATAGTTGGTCTGGTTCGAGAAATTGACCAACTGCTGACGCTGAGACGTCGTCACCTTCTGGAGCGCCTTCACCTGCGCTTCAGCGGCGCGCACCTGCACTTCATGATCGAAGAACAGCGCCGCGACGACAGCCAGCACGCAGGTCAGCCCGATTGCCACATGACGGTGCGTCACTTCGAGCTTGTACACGGATGCGGCGTCATGCGGAATGATCTTGATGACGATACGCTTATCCGGCGATAACAATCCCTTCGGCACCCATCTCCCCCTATTTTTTCGATTTAGAAGCGGTCACGGCGATCTCGAGCGCGCGCTGTTCCTCAGCGCTGACCTCTTTGTCGGCGGCGAAGTTCCGGACGGCCTTCGCATACGTCCGCACTTCTTCGCGCGAATAGATGCTCGAAATCAAAAAACCATTACCGCGCCCATCGATCGCGGCCAAAGCATATGAGAGTTCTGATCCGACGTCCGGGAATGCGTTGAAGCGCACGAACCCGACGTGTTGCAGGGCGTCTGCGGAAGCCGCCTCAAGGGCAGCCATCCGGTCGCGCAGCGCTCCAAGGCTCTCCGTGTTGTTTTCCGGGCCCGTCTCAGATACGGTGTCCCCGGAAGATCGGAACCTCGGCCGCGCGACGGCCCAGTGGTAGATCGCCGTTACGGCGATGGAGCATGCGGCGCATAAAGCTACGATAAGAAAGATTGCCGCAGTGCTCAACCCAGCCCCTAAAGACGTGCTAACGTCATTCACGGGACAGGCACCACCCTGCCTTCGCAACCAAGCATACCACTCCTCCCTCTAACGCGCCTGTGACCGTCATCCAAGTGTCCCACCAAAGCCTCACCAGCCTTATGAAAATAAAAAGGCGGGGGAGCTTTTGCCCCGAGCTGGCCGCGGCACTCGAAAGGTCCCACACGCCGCTGCTACCTTCCGGTCCTGACGGGGTTAGCGGGTTTTCGTCGCGCGGGGCCCGGGGCTCGGCATGGTTACAGCCGTGCGGCTACAGGTTCCTTGCAAATGGCGGAGAGGGAGGGATTCGAACCCTCGAGACGGTTTTAGCGCCTACACGATTTCCAGTCGTGCCTGATCGACCACTCCAGCACCTCTCCCCCAGTGGCCAAGCACGTCAAGTTCAAGCGCGCACCCAGCCATCCATGCTCTTTTATCTCGACATGAACGTCAGGCTGGCTTGCGCGAGTACCCCGTTTCCGATCAGCCGCAGCCGGCCGGACGGCGTGTAACCTGGGCATGCCGGCACTAGGCCGAGCACGTAATACAGATCGATGGTGTGCTGCCCCGGGGCCGGCGCGGTCGCAGTCACGCCTCCATTGATCGTTTGTCCGAGGTTGAACGAGGTGATGGGCTGACAGTAGTTGAGCAGCACGCCATCGAGTTTAGCCGCGACCGCGGTGCTGGCGTTGGGCCCAAATGTCTTCCAATTGTCGGTGAGCGAGTAGTTCAGCGTGAACGGTTGCCCAGAGCTTGGAGCCCACGAATTGATGCCGGTGATCGTCAGCGTGAAAGCGCCGGGAGGCGGCGGGCTGAATTGCGCCCCGAGAGGCGCCGGCGTCGGCGTCGGCGTCGCAGCGATGCAGCTGGAACAGAAAAGGATCTTGGGCGAGCCCGTTATCGTGAATGGGACCGCAGGAGCCATCAGCCCAACCCCATTAGAAAAGATGAGCGTCACGAAGATGTTGTGCTTCCCCGGCGCGCCGCTCACGGTGATGCTCGGCGGGTTTTGCGTGTTCTGCCCAAAACCCACGCTGACGTTGTTGCATCGGCTCACCGGAACGGTCGCGACCACAGTCGTGTTGTCCACGGTGATCTCGAAATGGTCGGGCGTTGCGCCGTTGGGCCAGGGATGCGGGTCGAAGCCGCACGCCCAGAGCATGATCTTCGTGCCGCTCGGCCCCTGATCCGGAAAGATGACCGCGTTTGCCTTTGGCCCGGACGCGAGCGATGGCCCGGCGACCACGCCGAGGAATACGGCGAGCGTTATCCCGATAACGGAGCGATTCATCGACCTCTCCTTAAATGCGCACCCGCGCGGGGCCAACGCTAAAGCCGCACCACGGCACCCAGCCGCCGTGCGCGCCTCCGAGCGCCTTGCTCGACCAACGCCACGACGCCCCACGAGCGCGCAGCGTCGCGACCGAAAAGGTCGCCTTCCAGGCCGGCGGTTTCAGCGCTCCGACGCCGGGGTAGTCCTGCCATCCCGCGCTCGCGAGATACTGGAGCAGCAATTCGGCGGATGTCTCGCCCGCCGACGGGGTGACCGAAAGCAAAACCGCATCGCCGGATACCGGATTCGCGCACTCCAGATACGAGAGACTCGGCCCTTCGGAGGTCAACGCCATCCCGCTGAGCGCCTTCGGGTTGATCTTGAATTGATCGAGGGCGACCAATACGTGGCCGCCGCTGATGCCGAGCGCGATCAGCGGGTACTGTTTATTGGCCGGGTCTTGCAGCACGATCGCGCTCAAGATATCCAGCTGGTGCTTCCACGAGTCCAAGAAATGGCTTGCCGTCACGGCGCTCGTGAGCAGGGCACCGAAATTAGCGACGGTGCCGTGCGGCTGAGGCTGCGCCTGCAGCGAGAAACCGGGTGCCGGTGCGACTGATCCTGCGCCGCCGACAATAGTGAACGGTGTGTTGCTGACGTCGATCTCGAGCCCGATCTCCATGTCGAACGTCGCTGCATAGGTAGCGCTCGGCGGCACGAGTTTCGGGTTCGCGGGATAATGCGAGCTTTGAACTTTTGCGCCGTGCAGGACATACTTCACACCCACGCGGTTTCCGGTCAACGCCTTGGCGCGCATCTCCCCGCTTGGCGGAAACGAGCATGTGAAGAAATCCTGCTGACTCGGCATCGCATAGCCGCTTCCATTCAACTGCTGCCAAATGGACGTGCACACGCCGGCGCGAGCCGTGTTCCAAAACCCATCGAGCTGCGTCTTCAACGCCGAATCGTAGTTCACGAAGGTGGTCCCGCCGCGCGTGAATCGGATGCCGCCAGCGAAATCGTCGATATCGCCGTCGCCATCGGCGGATGCGATGCCCGGCAGCAACAACAGCCCGGCGGCGAGCACAGCCCGAACGAGTCTGACCACGTACGATTGTCCCCCGTTACGGCGGTAACGCACACCGGGGTCTTTAGGTTCCTTGGTCACGCATGGCGGAGAGGGTGGGATTCGAACCCACGAACGGGTTTAACCGTTACTCGCTTTCGAGGCGAGCGCTATCGACCAGCTCTGCCACCTCTCCATAGTTGACCTTCAAAGAGGGCCTCGGCCGCCCCTTTGCCGATCGTCGCGGGTCAAAGCTCGTCCGCGCGACGGTCTCTAAAAAATGCACGCAGCATCTCTGCAGCTTCCTCTTCCATCACGCCGCGCTCGACCGCGACGCGGTGGTTCAGTCGCGGATCATCGCACACGTTGAGCACCGATCCGGCTCCACCGCCCTTGGGATCCGCGCATGCGAAGACGATGCGATCGATCCGCGCGGCCACGCATGCGGCGGCGCACATGACGCAGGGTTCTTTGGTGACGTACATCGTCGCACCCGACAAGCGCCACCCGCCGCGATGCGCCGATGCTTGGCGCAGTGCGACCATCTCGGCGTGCGCCGTCGGATCGTGATTGGCTTCCTTTTGATTGAACCCGACCGACACGATCTTGCCGTCGATGACCAGCACGGCGCCGACAGGCACGTCGCCGTGGCGCTGCGCGGTCTCGGCAAGTTCCAAGGCCTTACGCATGAAGCCGGTGTCGGTGGAAGTCGTGACGCTCATCGTCTCCGTGTTTCGACAGTACCGCGCGCCCGAGTGGGCTCGAACCACCAACCTTCGGCTTCGGAGGCCGACACTCTATCCAATTGAGCTACGGGCGCATTATGCATTCGCGACGCGTGGTTCACCTCAAGAAAAAGCGTGTGCCTCGGGCAAGACTCGAACTTGCGACCAAGGGCTTATGAGTCCCCTGCTCTACCTCTGAGCTACCGAGGCCCGCTCCGGGGCTAAAGCCCCGGCACTACACCCGAGCTCCGCTCGGGTCGCTACATTCGTTCCGGGGCTAAAGCCCCGGCACTACACCCGAGCTCCGCTCGGGTCGCTACATTCTTTCCGGGGAAGCCCCGGCACTACACCCGAGCTCCGCTCGGGTCGCTACATTCTTTCCGGGGCTAAAGCCCCGGCACTACACTCGAGCTTCGCTCGAGTCGCTACATTCGTTCGACTAGCAAGACGTAGGTGCGGCCGCCGGGCGCTGCCGACGGCCGCAGTTGTTGCGATCGCGCTCGGAGGGACTCGAACCCCCGACCTCCAGATTCGTAGTCTGGCATTCTAATCCAGCTGAACTACGAGCGCACGCACTTGATGATTCGGAGAGAGAGGGATTCGAACCCTCGATAGCGCCTTTACAGCACTATAACGGTTTAGCAAACCGCCGCCTTCAGCCAACTCGGCCATCTCTCCGCGGGACGTTCGTCAGTGTACCACAGCCGCTGACCCGACTTCAAGCCGGAACGAGCGACGCGATCATCTCCGCCACGGCCTGCGCGGCGAACGGCTTGGCCAACCTGCGCGCGGCGACTCGCATCTGTTCGAGCGCCTCAGGATCGCCCAACAAGCGGTCCAACTCGTGCACCAACTCCTTCGACGTTTGCACCCGGATTCCGACGCCGCTGTCCTCAAGATAGCGCGTGTTACGCTCTTCTTGACCAGGCAGTGGCTTCAGCATCACGATCGGCAACTCGGCCGCCAACGATTCGGAACTCGTGAGACCGCCGGGCTTGCTGACCAAGACGTCCGCCGCGCGCATGTAATCGAAGACATTCGGCACGAAGCCGACGACGGTCATGGGGTGGCGCAGGGTGCGCGCGGTCGCCTTCAAGCGCCGTTCCAGCGCCGGGTTCTTGCCGACGACCACTACGGTTTGAAAATCGCAGCGCAAGCGATCCAAGCCGACGACTGATTTCTCGAGCGGGCCGATGCCGAGTCCGCCTCCCATGAGCAGCAGCGTGGTTCGATCGACGTCGATGCCGAGCCGCCGCCGCACCTCTCGTTTGGAAACGCTGCGCCCGAAGCGCGCATCCACCGGGATACCGGTGACGGCGATGCGGCCCTCGGGAACGCCGCGCGCGATGAGCATCTGACGCATGGCCGGCGTGGCCACGGCATAGCCGTCGATGTTGCGGTGGATCCAAAACGGATGCACGACGAAATCCGTGACGATGCCGACCACCGGAGGGGCGTCTGAAAACTCGCGTTTGTATTCGGCCATGACGCCGCACGGAAACGCATGCGTGCAGACCACGACGTCGGGCCGCATGGTCGAGACCAGCTGGCGCAGATTGACGGCGGTGTAGCGATGCAGCCATTTCTTGAACGACGACACCTTGGTCGCGCGCTCGGCTTGGTCGTAGACGAACTTGTACAACTGCGGCAGCACTTTGACGATGCCGATGTACCCGTTGCTCGCAACCTTGTGGAACACTTGAGACGCGTAGCGGTACGAGTCCACGACCTCGCAGCGCGTCTGAGAACTCTGCTCGCGCAGCGCAGCGCAGACCGCCTGGGCGGCTGCCGTGTGCCCCTCCCCCACGCTTGCCGACAGGAACAAGACGACCCGCTCTCGGCGTTCCGTCAACCCGTTCCCGTGCTTCATACGGAGCGCCACGCCAGACTCTATGAGCCGTTCTCCTTCGAACCGTCGGATGCTTGAGCGAGAAAATCGTTCAGGATCTCTTGGGCGAGCTTGTCATCGGGAAGCAGCGTACCGGTGTCGTCGGTGACGATGAACTCATCGAGCCCTTCGCTATAGCAAACCGCGTAGTTCGCCGCGCTGCCGGCTTCTTCGACGATACCGACGACTTCGAACTCGAATTCTTCGGGTGAGTCCAAAGCGCCCTCGCGCGAGGTCGCGACCACGATCTTGTCTTGCAGCTCGACGCGTTCAGCGCGCGCGTGTACCTCTTCGTGCATGTCGTTCCCCCCTTCAACGCACCCGCGTGAGCGCCCTAGTGCAAGCAGCGCTGCTCGGCCGCCTGCTGCTCGGCGAGCGTGTCGGAGAATTCATGGCGTCCTTTGCCGCAGTACACGTAGTACAGGTGGGTGGTGGGTCGCGGGTGGAGAGCCGCGAGGATCGAGCGCCTACCGGGGTTGGATATCGGCGTCGGCGGCAGGCCCACGTGCGTGTAGGTGTTATATGGGCTGTCCACCGCAAGATCGCGAAACGAAAGGGCGTACTTGTGCTTGGGCAATGCGTACTCGATGGTCGCGTCGACCTCCAGGGGCATCTTCCGCCGCAGCCGGTTGTAATACACGCCCGCCATGACCGGCCGTTCGGCGTCGGCTTTCGCCTCGCGCTCGATGATCGACGCGATCGTGACGATTTGCGGAAGGCTGTAGCCCAGCCGCTTCGCGGCGACGGCGTAGTCGCGGGGCAGCTCCCGCCCGAATTGCTCGGTCATGCGCGCAGCGATGTCTTCAGCGTTTGCCTCCAACGCGATTTGATAAGTTTCGGGATACAGAAAGCCCTCCAGCCCGTTGCTGTGCGCGGCGCCGAAGCGCACGCTTCGCGTCCGCACGACGTGCATGAAATCGGCGGCCGCGGGCAAGCGCATAGCCGAGAGCCGCTGCGCGATCTGCAGCGCCGTAAAGCCTTCCGGAATCGTGATCCAGGTGGTGGGCGGACGGCCGCCGCTTTCCAAAACGGCGGTGACCTCCGGCAGCGTTTCGCGCGCACTGAACGTATACTCGGCAGCGTTGATCCGCGTCGCCGTGCCGCGCCAGCGCAGATATGCGGACAGCAGCCGGGTCGAGCGCACCACGCCGTGTTCTTTCAAAAGCGAAGCGATCTGCGCTACGCCGCTGCCTCGCTCGACCATAAGCGTGACGCTTTGCGCGGGCAGCGAGCGGTCGCCATACACCAACCACGCGAGCGCCGCCGCGACGAGCAGTCCCAACGCTGCGGCGACGATGGCGATGATAAGGATCGCTCGCCGCATGTCAGCTGCCGTGCTTCGCTTGCGCCAGGTACGTCTGGAGGATCTCCACCGCGGCTAGCTGGTCCACGACTTCACGCCTCCGCGATGGCGATAGCTCCCCGCCAAGCAATTTCGCCTGCGCTGCGCCCGTGGTCAGCCGCTCGTCCACCTGCACGACGTCTCCCGCGAAGCGCGCGCGCAGCTCCGCGACGAACTTGTCCATTTTCTGCGCGGCCGGCCCGGCCGATCCGTCAAGCCGCATCGGGTTGCCCACGATGATGCGGCGCGCGCCGCGCGCTTGGGCCAGCTCCACGATGCGCTCGATGTCGCGCGCGCGACTCTCGTGCTTGAAGGTCAGAAGCGGCATCGCCGGCAGATCCGGGTGCTCGCTGATCGCGAGTCCGATGCGCACGCTGCCCACATCTACCCCGAGTAGCGCGTCGCTCACGCGCCCGCCGCCCGCTCCCGCACGTTTCGTCGAGCGCCGCGCGGTCGCGCGTGCACGTCGAGCACGGACAACGCCTTGGAGCGCCGCCCGAGTTGATACTCGACGAAGGGGCGCGTGCGGCTGCGCAGCGCCGCGATTTCGGGCCGAGCGGCTGCGAGCTGCAACGGCATGCCGCGCAATGCTTGAAGCATGCGTAGTTCGCTCGCGCTGACGCTGAAAGCGGTTCTGTCCGCGACCGCAGTGCCGTCTCGATCCGCCGCAACCCCGCCAAGACCGAGCGCGCAGCGCCGGCATACAAGCCCACCCGCCTGCGGAGAAAGCTTGCATCGCCCACCGGACAGCGGGCGTCGGCCGAGCGCGGAGCCGCAGCGCGCGCACGCTTCGAGTTCCGGAGCCAAGCCGAGCGCGCCCAACAATCGAAGATCGATCGCCGGCAGCATGGATGCCGTGGCCTCGCCTCGTTCGACGAGCGTCTGCAGCTCGCATAGCAAATCGTAGATCTCGGGCACGGCCATGTCCGGCTCGCACAGGCTGTCGATGACCTCTGCGACATACCCCACCGACGCGAAGACATCGGGGTCCACCAACTTATCCCAGGCGTTGGCTACGAGCGTGGCGCCGGTGATGATGTCCAAGTTGCGGCCCGTGTGCAGCGTCAAACGCGATCGCGCGAAGAAGTCGAGGCGGGCGCCGAACTTGCTGCGCGTGGCGCGCGAGCCTTTTGCCACTGCGCTCAACTTGCCGCGCTCGCGTGAAAACAAGGTGAGGATCCGATCGGCTTCGCCGAGCGGCCTCAAGCGCAGCACGAATGCTTCGACGCTGTACTCTTTCATCAGGGGTTGGGTTCGGACTCCGGGGCTAAAGCCCCGGCATTACAAAAAGGATTGGACTAGATTAAGAGCGGCCGGCGACTTCGAGGCGCTCTTCGGCTTCCGCGAACGTGTGCCCCGAGAACGGGGCGGGCATGAGAGCGCGCAAGTACGTCTTGACGTACGAGCCGTCTGGCCGGCAACGCAGCACCAGCATGTTTTCCGAGAACTCGGCCAGCACTTGGCGGCACGCTCCGCATGGCATCACGCCATCGGGATCATCCCCGGCGACGGCGATCGCCACGAACGAGCGGACCCCTGCAGCCGCGGCGGCGCCTACGGCGACTCGCTCCGCGCACATCGCCAGCCCATACGACGCGTTTTCGACATTGGCTCCGGTGAACACGCGACCGTCGGCGCCCAAGAGCGCGGCGCCGACGCGAAATTGCGAATAGGGAGCGTACGCGAAAAGCCAGGTTTCCCAGGCTTTTTTGGCGAGCGCTTCGATCTGCTTCTCGTCGAGTCTGGGCACCGTGGTCTCCTCAGATGTTAGGATTTGCCGTTGTGAATCGGTTGCTGCTCGCCGCTCGGCACTGCGAAACCGGCGCCATTTGTAGATGGTGCTTTCTTTATGCGGACTGAACGCAACCTTCTTCCCGCGGTTTCCTCAACGACCAGCGTCAGACCGGTGCCGATCGCCACTTGCTCGCCCGGCGCCGGGACACGACCGAACATACCGAACGCATAGCCGCCTATGCTCTCAAAGTCAGCGGTCGGAAGGTTCAGCCCAAGCTGCTCGTTGACGTCGTCGATGCTCATACGGGCATCCACGACCACCTCGGTGTCGCCCAGGCGTTTGATGACCGGCGGGTGGTCCTGTTCCTCTGCATCGAATTCGTCCATGATCTCCCCGACGATCTCTTCGAGCAAGTCTTCCATGGTTATCAAGCCGGCTGTCCCGCCGTACTCGTCGACCACGATCGCCACCGATACTTTTTCCGCCTGCATCTCGCGCAGCAGTTCGTGCACCTTCTTGTTCTCGGGTATGGCTTTAACGGGACGCATGAGCGAGCGCAGCGGCCGCGACAGCTCACCCCGGGTCACCGCTCCCAGCATCTCGCGGTCGTGCACGACTCCGATGATATGATCGATTTTCTCTTCGAACACCGGCAGCTTCGAGTAGCCTTCGCGGATGACGAGGTCGACGCCGGTGGAGACCGGATCCGCGACGTCGGCCGCCACGATGTCCGTTCGCGGCGTCATGACTTCGCGCGCGATCGTGTCGCCGAACTCGAAGATCGAGTGGATCATCTGCTTTTCTTCTTCTTCGAGCGCGCCTTGTGTCTCGCCGACGTTCACGAGAGCGCGAATGTCGTCTTCCGTGACGTAGGGACCGTGTGCGCTCGGGTCGCCGCCGAAAAGCCGGATGATGAAGGACGTGAAGCCCACCAGTATCCAGGTGATCGGCCGCAGCACGATTCCCATGACGTGCAGGAACCATGACAGTCTCGGGGCCCATTTGAGCGGGTCCTGAACCACCACCATTTTGGGAAGGATCTCGGCGAAGATCAGGATGGACAGCGTCATGATCACGGTCGCCAGCAGCACCGGCTGCCAGATGTCGTGCCCGTACTGGATCGCGAGCCACGTCGCGAGCGAGTCCGCCGACAGCATGACGATGGTGTTGCCGACCAGCATGGTCGTCAGGTAGTGGTTGCGATCGTCGAGGAGTTTGGCGAGAGACTTGTTGACCGCGTCTTCGTCATGCCGCAGGAGCCGAAGGCGGCTCAAACCGAGCAGCGCGGCTTCGGACGCAGCGAACAGACCTGCGAGAACGACGAGGAAGAAAATACCCAGGAGGGCCGGCAACCTAGGATCCGCCATTTATCTCACCCGGATTCGACAAAGCCGCACTAAAGTCCGGCATACCACAAGCTTCATTAGAAGTGCCAGAACGCACCGCCGAACAGCCAAACCCCAACCGCCAAGGCGCCGAGGCAGATCACGAGCACGGCGCCCGCCCCCGCGTGCTTGGCCGCTCGGGCCAAGGGGTGTTCCGTTGGCGATGCGCAATCGACCGCGTGCTCGAGTGCGGTGTTGAAGAGTTCGGCGCCGAGCACCAGTGCGATGGTCAACACGAGAACCGCCCAGCGCCAGGCAGCGAAATGCATGAGCGCCGCCGCGCCGACAGCGAGCGCGCCGAGCACTATTTGGATGCGAAAATTTGGCTGCTCGCGCAGCGTGCGCCCCACGCCGTCTACCGCGTCGCGCACTGCCTGAGCGAACGAGCGATTCGTCATACCGCGGAAAGACTTTTGAGCAGCCGATTCGTGAGCCCGTGCATGCGCCCGGCCGAGCGGCGCTCGTGATGATCGTGTCCGCACAGGTGCAGCGTGCCGTGCACCAGGAGCCGCAGGATCTCTTCTTCGAGGCGCGCGCGATAGCGACGCGCCTGGCGCGCTGCAGTCTCGACCGAGATGACCACGTCGCCGAACGGTTCCTCCGGCTTCGCACCGTCGCTGATCTCAAAGGACAACACGTCCGTGGCTTTGTCGCTGCCTCTGTAGTCGCGATTCAGGCGCCGAATCGCGGCGTCATCCGTGAGCACGACCGTCACGTCGCCGCGCACGTGCGGCGCTGCCGCGGCCAGCGCGGCAAGCGTGGCGTTCTTCAGCGCGCCCGCCGCACCGGGGTAGCGGCGAGCGCCGCGCACGTAGACGCGCGGACCGCTTTGTGGAGCCTTACTTCTTCGCGCGCGCATACGCTTCGATGATGCGGCGGATGAGCGGGTGACGAACGACGTCCGCTTCCGTCAGCTGCGCGACGCCGACGTCCTCGACGCCTCCGAAGATGCGCGCGGCTGCGACCAAGCCTGATTCTGTGGCTGCGGGCAGATCGATCTGCGTGACGTCCCCGCACACGATCATGCGTGAGCCTTGACCGATGCGCGTGAGGAACATCTTCATCTGCTCGTTGGTGGTGTTCTGCGCTTCGTCCAGGACGATAAAGGCCTCGGCCAACGTCCTGCCGCGCATGTAGGCGAGCGGCGCCACTTCGATCTGACCGCGCTCGACCGCTCGCGTGACGGCCGCCGGCTCCATGATCTCGGCGAGCGCGTCGAAGAGCGGGCGCAAGTACGGATCGACCTTCGCCTGGTAGTCGCCCGGCAGGAAGCCGAGTTTCTCCCCCGCTTCCACCGCCGGCCGAGAAAGGATGATGCGCTCGACGTGGCCGGCCCGGAGCGCGGCGAGCGCGAGCACCACCGCCAGAAAAGTCTTCCCCGTTCCCGCCGGACCGATGCAGAGCGTAAGCGTGTTTTTCTCGGCGGCGTCGACGAACGCGCGCTGGCCCGTCGTTCGGGGCCGCACCGGCCGGCCGCGACGGGTGGTCGCCAGCGCTGCGCCGTCCTCTACGGGCGCGGCATGTTTGACTTTGGTCGAACCGGTAGTCGAGCCGTGGCTGCGCACGGAGTCTATCGCCGCGACGACGTCGGCCTGGGTGAGCACGGCGCCGCCGGCGGCGGAGGCGATCATCGCTTCAAGCGCCGTTTTGGCCAACTCTATGTTGGTCGCTCGCCCGGTCACGGTCAGCTCGTCTCCGCTCACGCGAAGCGTCACGTCCGCGTGGCGTTCGAGAGCGTTGAGATTCTCGTCCAGCTGCCCGAACAGCCGCACGCGATCGCGCAGACTTGCGATCGAGATGCGCGCCGAGTGCGATGCCTGCGCCAAACGCTTGCTCTTGTGACTCTTGCGCGGCCTACCAGCCGCCCGGCTCCTGCGGCTCGCGCTTAAGACCGGCGCATGGTCCGATGATCGTCGAAGCGACGATGGCGAAAGCCAGCCCGCGCGACCCGAAAAGATCGCCTAGCAGCGCACCGCGTGACGGCGCTTGTGCCTCTGCGATCGCGGCGGTGCCTTGAGCGGCGACGGGCGGCGCCGGCGGCTGCGGCGCATCCGGTGAAACGGCGCTGCCGCCGAAGCTGGCGAGCAAGTCCCCGTACACCTTTCTGCGTTCGGCGTCGTCGGCTTGCCTCCCGAGCGGCGCGCCGGCCAGGTACTGCGCCGCAGGGATTTGTGCCGTTTCGGAGTCCTCGAGTGCCGTCTGCTGCGAGGCTACAGTCGGGAACGTGCGCGCTGTCGCCTTGATCGAGTGCGTGCGCGTCGGCCGTCCGGCCTGCGGCGCCCCGGCGGCTGCCTGCGCTCTGCTGCGTGCCGCGCGCGCCCCTCTGAGGCTGCTGGCTATCTGTGAGACCAACCAGATGATGCCCACGACGACCCAAAAGACCACCGCCCCTCCGCCGTCGTCGGCGCGAGTGATCTGCGAAATGATCGCCGGCGGCGAAAGTGGGAGCAAGGGCTACGAGCCGGATGCCGGCGGCGTTGTGGGTGGGGGCACCTGGCCGCCGCTGCCCGACGTACCGCCGCCCGAGATCGATTGGCGCATCTCGGTGTCGGCGAGCACGTTGCGCATGCGGTAGTAATCCATGACGCCGAGATGACCGCTGCGGAACGCATCGGCGATCGCCGCCGGCACAAGCGCTTCCGCCTCGACGACCTTCGCGCGCATGGCTTGCGTCTGCGCCTTCATCTCTTGTTCTTGCGCCATCGCAGCGTACTGTCGCTCGGCTGCCTTCGCCTGGGCGACGCGGCGGTCAGCTTCGGCTTGCGCGGTCTGCAGATCGGCGCCGACGTTGCGCCCGACGTCCACGTCGGCGATGTCGATGGAAACGATTTCGAATGCGGTGCCGGCATCCAGACCCTTGGCGAGCACCGTCTTGCTGATGTGGTCCGGGTTCTCGAGCACTTCTTTATAGTTCTCGCTGCCGCCGATGGCCGCGACCACGCCCTCGCCGACGCGCGCGATCACGGTCGGCTCTCCCGCGCCGCCGACGTAGCGATCGATGTTGGTCCGGACGGTGATCCGCGCCTTGATGTTCAGCTGGATGCCGTCTTTGGCGACGCCCTGGAATATCGGCGTCTCGATGACCTTGGGATTGACCGACGTTTGAATGGCTTCGAGCGGGTTTCGCCCCGCCAGGTCGACTGCGCACGCGCGCTGCCACTCGAGGGGGATCTCGGCGCGCTGCGCGGCGATCAGGGCGAGCACCACGCGATCGAGGTGTCCGCCGGACAAGTACTGAGCCTGCAATTGCGCATCCGTGACGTCGAGACCGGCTTTGCGCGCCATGATGAGCGCATCCACGATGATGGATGGCGGTATGTTGATGAGGCGCATGCGCACCAGGCTGAGGATGCCCAGCCGCACGCCTGCCGCCTGCGAGCGGATCCACAGACCGAACGGGAACAGCCATAGAAACCAAAAGAATCCGACGAGGACGATGATGGCGACGATGAAAACGCCGATAACGCCTAGGGTCACGGTGGTCCCCTTCTATACTGGAGCGCGGGTGACGAAAATAGTGCCGCCTTCGATCCGCGACACCACGATGCGGGTCTGCGCGGGAATGAACTCACCCGCTGTTTGCACTTGGTAGCGCACGCCCTCGATGGTGGCGACGCCGACCGGGCGCAGCAAAGAGTCCGCTATGCCTTGCTTGCCCATCAGGTGGGTCGGAGCGGGCACGGCGGTGTAGCCGGTTCCGGGCGCTTGCGCGCCGGCGAACGCGAGGCGCCGCAAGAACGCGCTTTCCGGCAGCCAGCGGAGTATCACGAAGAACACCACGACCGACAGGAGCAGCGACAGCGACGTGTACAGCAAGCCTTGGACCCAAAAGGCGGCGCCGAATGCGAGGACGATGCTCGCAAGGATAAGCAAGCCCCCGACGAGCCCCGCGATGCCATGTCCGGGCAGCACGTGCAATTCGAAGAGCAGCGCCACAACGCCAAGCGCGAACAACGCGGTGATCACCCACGTGGATGCGCCTGCGATGATGTGACCTCCGAAAAAGAGCGCCAACGCGAGTATGCCGATGACGCCCGCGACCAGATGAAGCGTCTGCATCTCGATCAGCAATCCCAAAAACCCGATGGTGAGCAGCAGCCCCGACACGATCGGATCGGTGACGAACTGCGCGATGCGCTCGCCCAGGCTGGGTTCGGTCGTGGAAAGCCGCGCTTGGCGAATGCCGGCGGCTTCAAGCGAGGCGACGTCGCTGCTGGTGATGCCGTCTGCGAACTTGAGTTGCACGGCCTTTTGCGCGGACAGCGAAAGGATCTGCCCCTTCTTCTTCAGCCCAGGGATGACGACGTTCGGATCCACCATGCCGGCGGCGATGTCTGCATTGCGATGGTGCGCTTCCGCAAGCGAGATCATCTCCGAGCGGAGCGCGGCGATCACTTTCTCCCCCGCCGGCGCCATCTGCCCGCCGGGCGGCAACAGCACCGGTTCCGCGGCGCCGATGCTGGAGCCGGGTGCCATGTAGATCTTGTCGCAGGCCAGGGAGATGAGCGCACCCGCGGACCACGCGCGGCCTGAGACGTACGCGATCGTCTGGATGCCGGAGGTCGAGAGCGCATCTTTGATGTCGTTGGCATCGTCGACCACGCCGCCGTTCGTGTTGACGACGACCAGAATCGCGCGCGCGCCGTTGGCTTTGGCGTCGTCCACGGCGCGCTGCACGCGATGCGCCATGCCGGGGTCGATGTTCCCGTCGATCTTCACGACCTGCACCAGCGAGGAATCTTTTGCGCGCGCTCCGAGCCCCGCCAAACCGAGCAGCAAGGCGCCGGCGGAGAACGCCACAAACGCAAGTCGTAGCGCCCCGGAAAACTTTCTCATGACGCCCTCGCGGCCAACGCTGCTTTCACAGCCTCCCCAATGGCCTTGCCGTTGGCTTTCTTTTGCAAGGCAGGCATGACCACTTTCATGGCGTCACCGAACTTGACTTGCGGACCGAGTGGCTTCAATAATTCGTCCACCTGGCGGCGCAGTTCGGCTTCGCTCAACTCCGGCGGCAGATATTCCATCAGGATCACGCGCTCGCGGCCTTCTTTGTCGGCGAGATCGGCGCGCTTAGCCTTCGTATACTCGGTGATGGCGTCATCGCGCTGCTTGACCTGCTTGCGCAGCACGTCTTCTTGCTCGTCGACGGTCAGCTCGGCGTTGCGTTCGATGCGGCGATAGCTCATCGCGGAGATCGCCATCCGCAGGGTCGCCATCCGTTCGGCGTCGCGGGCTTTCATGGCGGTCTTCAGGTCATTGCTCAGGCGCTCGTGCGGGGTCTTTGTTTCCATGCGTTCTCAGAAATTAGGGGCGACCCTTGGTCGCCCCCTTTGCTCTTTGGACTACGAAGGACTACGAACGGCGCTTGCGCGCTGCGGCGGACTTCTTCTTGCGCCGCACGCTCGGTTTCTCGTAGTGCTCGTGACGGCGCGCTTCGGCGAGCACGCCTGATTTTTGGCACATCTTCTTGAAGCGTTTGAGGGCGCTGTCGATGGATTCGTTGGATCCGACTCTCGTTTCCATATTGGGACACCCCCTTTTTCGCTCTATTACGTCTCCGCGTCAAGGAGCCGCGCGGCCCCTCCTGACGCAAGATGCGGGCACCAGCCCGCAACATTTTCGGAGTCTTGGGGTACTTCAGCGGGCGCCATAAACCGACCTGGGTTTGCGAAGTTCGTCCCGGTACACGGACCTAAAGGTCCGTGGTTACGGCCTAACCGAGCCTTTTCGGCCCCGGAATGTGAGTTCGGCTATGCCGGACTTGTCCAGTTCGCCCAATCCCAGCGCCCTCATGCGCTCGTACTGGCCGAGCGCAGCCTCCGCCAGCGGCACCTCCAGCCCGGCCTCCTGCGCGAGGGCCAGGGCGATCCCCGAGTCTTTGGCCGCGTGCGCCGCGGAGAAGTACACCTCGTGCTCCCGGTTCTGCATATCGGCGCCGTCGGTCTCCAAGACGCGCGAGTTCGCACCGGTTTGGGAGAACACTTCGCGCAGCATGTCGAGATCGAGACCCAGCGCAGCGCCGAGGCCCAGCCCTTCCGCCAAGCCCGCGGTGTTGATGTTCATGACCATGTTGACGAGCGCTTTGACCTTCGCAGCGGAGCCCGCCGGTCCGATGTATTTCAACGAGCCGCTCATCTTCTCGAGCATGGGCCGCGCGCGGTCGAAGGCCTCGCGGCTGCCGCCGCACATGAGATACAGCGTGCCGTCACGCGCCTGCGTGATCGAGCTCGCCATGCACGCTTCGAGGGACTGCGCGCCGGCGCGCAACGCTAACGCCTCGACGTCGACGTGTACCTGCGGAGAAACTGTCGCGCAATTCACGAAGAGCTTGCCTTGCGCGCGGTAGAGCAGACTGTCTTCAGAAGGCGAGAAGATCTCGCGCATCGAGCGATCGTCGCTCACCACAGTCACGATCGTATCGGCGAGCTCGCTCACGCGCGCCAGGGAGGACGCCGCCTCCGCGCCGAGTTCGCTCGCCACCCCGGCCGTGACCACAGGGCGCGAGTCGAACACCGCGCTCAGCGTGTAGCCGACGTCTTTGAGGCGGCGGCCGATGTTGGCGCCCATGCGGCCGGCGCCGACGATCCCGATTTTCTTTGGATGTTCAGTCATCACGCTAACCCGGCGGCCACGCGAAGTGGCGTCCTGACAGCACGTGCACGTGCACGTGGTAGACCGTTTGGCCGGCGGCGGCGCCGTTGTTCACCACGACCCGATAGCCGCCGTCCTTGGGGGCTCGAGCTGCGCCGAGCTCGCCGGCGACTTTCATCAGCCGGCCCAACAGATCGCCCGCAGTTCCGGTCTTCACCAACTCCGCCAAGGTCTCGTGATGCTCGCGCGGCACGACGAGGATGTGCGTGGGCGCGATCGGACGGATATCGGCGAACGCGACCACGGCGTCGTCTTCGTACACGAACGGCGTCGCGATCTTGCCGGAGACGATGCTGCAGAACACGCATGTCTCGAGCGCGGAGGAAGCCATCGACTAGTTCGCCGAGAGCGAGAGGTGCTGGAAGAGCTCCGCGCTGTCGGGGTTCGGCCGGTAGTCCTTCACCCGCTTATTGAACACGATGGGCGGCGAGGTGTGGACCAACGGCACGCACGGCGCTTGATCGTGGATCAGCTGCAGGGCCTTCTTGTAGAGCGCCGAGCGCGCCGCCATATCGGGCGCGATTTGCGCCTGCTTCATGAGCGCGTGGAAGTCTTCGTCCTTCCAGAAGCACACGTTTTGCGCTCCCGGCGGCGTCGCGCTATCCTTATCGAGGATCACATACATGAAATTGTCGGGGTCCCCGTTGTCGCCCGTCCAGCCGAATAGCGCCATATTCGCATCGCCGTTCTGGACCTTTTGCAGATACGTGCCCCATTCGAATGCTTCCAATTTGACGCTGATGCCGATCGCTTTGAGATTGGCCTGAATCGCTTCAGCCACGCGCTGCGGCTGCGGCAGGTAGGGGCGGGGCAGCGTCATGTACCACAGCGTGGTCGAAAAGCCGTGTGCGTACTCGGGTCCTGCCTGCGCCAGCAGTTTGCGCGCATCGGCCGGATCGTACGGATAGCTCACCTTGACGCCGTGCGGCCAGACCGCAGGCGGCAAGAACTCGTCCGCGACGATGGCGGACGGGTCGTAAAAATTCTTGACCAGCGCCCGAGCATCGATGGCTTCGTTGATCGCCCGGCGCACGTAGATGTTGTCGAAAGGCTTCTTCTGATTGTTCATCGCCAAGTACATGAGGTTGTTCGCCGGTTGATGGTAGATGACCAATTTCGGATCCTTGGCGATGACGATGAGATCGTTCGGCTGCGGATATTCCCAGCCGTCGATGTCGCCGCGCTGCAATGAGAGCAGACTCGTGGAGGCATCGGGGATATCGCGCAGGACCACGGTGGGCACTTTGGCTTTGCCGCCCCAGTAGCCGTCAAACGCTTTTAAGGTTATGTGGTCGTCCTTCACCCACTCGGCCACTTGGTACGGACCCGTGCCGACCGGCTGGCGGAAATAATCTTCCCCCTCCTTCTCCATGGCCGTCGGCGATGACATCGCAAACGTCGGCATCGCCAGGTTAGCGAGCATCGGCGCCACCGGATGGGTCAAAACGATCTGCACCTTGTCCGGAGCGAGCACTTTCACGTCTGTGATGACGCCGGGGAAGCCGCCGAATTGGCTCTCGTAATAGGAGTAGTCGCCCTTGAGCAGCAGGTGCAGTTTGTCTTTTTTGTTGCGCCAGCGATCGAAGTTGATCTTCACCGCCGCCGCGTTGAAATCGGTGCCGTCCTGGAATTTCACGCCGCGGCGCAGGGTGAACGTCCACAGCATGCCGTCGCGGCTCATCGTCCATGCTGTCGCAAGGCCGGGTTCGATCTCGAACGAACCGGGTTTGTAGCTGGTCAAGCCTTCCATCGTCACGATCGAGACGTTGAGCGACATGCCGTCGGTCACCACGGCGGGATCGAGCTTGACCGCGTCCTTATTCCGGCCGAAGACCAGCGTGTCGGTCGGCGCGCTGCTGCTGCTGCAGCCGTAGGCCAGCGCGCACAACGCAAGCGCGCCTATCGCGCCCCAGCGGCGTGTCCGCAAGTCGAAGTTCATTTGATCAAGACCCGTTTGCGATGACGAACGACCACGTATAGTCAAGGGGGTTGCCGGCGACGTCCGAGCCCTTCACTTCAACGCTGATCCTGCCCGCGTGCAGATCCGCGGCCGGAAAGTACGTGACGAAAGCGGAGGTGCGCGTGGCTTGCGCGCTGACGTCTTTGCCGTCCACGAGAAGTTGCAACGAGCCCGGGTCCATCCCCTTGCCGCCGATGGTCGCGAACGTCACGTAGATGCTCGGCCGGGTCGTGTTGATGCGCGCTCCCGATAGCGGGGCGGTTTCCTTCACCTGCGGCGGCTCCGTGAAGATGCTTAACGGATCGGGTCCGACGGCGTGCGCCGTCAGCCCGCCCTTGGTCAGCTTCACGAGGATCGGCGCATCGATGATGTTGGTCCCGACCGCTACCGCGTACGCGCCCTCGTAGTGGCCAGGCCGGATCTCTTTCATCGCATTGTCGAGCACGACATCGCCCAAATCGAAGGCGCCCACGCCGCCCGGCGTGCCATCCATCGACACCTGCACCGACTGGCCGGCGCGGAACGGCCGGTGCGCGTTGTCGCTCACGTCACCGATGCGGACGTCTCCGACGACCGACTGAAGCGGGTTCGGTGTGGCTGCTCCGCTGGTCGCCATACCGCCCGGCGTGAGCGCCACAATCGTTCGCACTTTGTTCGACCTCGGATCCGAACGCACCGTGACGAGATCGCCGGCTTTGAGATCTCGCATGGCGGCCTTCTTGCCGTCCAGCTCGACGCTGGTCGTGGTTGCGTCAGCCGCGATCACCTTGCCGTTGGTGAGCACCATGCTCGTTCCCGACACGCTCGCGATGGTGCCGGTCGTCCCTGAGAAGATGTCGGCGACCGAAAGCAGATGGCCGGCCGCGTCCAGCGTGGCGATCAGCGTGTCGCCGGGCTTGACTTGCGCCAGTATCCCTGTGCCCGCGGTCGCGCCGCGCGTGTCGCGGAACTGGATCTTCGTGCCGACCGGAACGGTGATCGTGTACTGTTCGCCGTTGACGTCGATCTGCACCGCCGGCGGCGCGCTGTCTGTCGCCACCGCGACAACGGTCCCCTCAAGGGTGTCAGCAGTCCTAGCGGGAGGCGGCGTTCGCTGATCGCCCGAGGAGCCGGCGCGAAACGCGACGTCGATCTCATGCTTCTTCGGATCCACGCTGACATTGCCGCCGAGCAGGGTGCTCAACGCGCGCAAGGGCACCAGCACGCGCCCCGCGATCTTGCGTGGCGCCGAATCCATCTTCACGTGGTCGTTGTTGACGGTCGCGTTGACATCGTCGAGGTGCATGACGATCTGCCGCAGCACGGTCGTGACCGTCACGGCGTTCTTCTTCGCATCGAATTGCACTTGCGCGCCGACCGCCTTGGTCACCG